>Ga0315905_10000252_pt1 | contig 57900 bp, 29 predicted proteins | sample LakEriMetagenome_5_FD_203522 | JGI IMG/M metagenome (GOLD analysis project Ga0315905, IMG submission 203522) | Freshwater fungal communities from buoy surface, Lake Erie, Ohio, United States - Buoy 4 MA121 | ecosystem: Environmental > Aquatic > Freshwater > Lake | place: USA: Lake Erie, Ohio...
TGGCCGGCGCGGCCATCAATGACACCCTGCCTGCTTCTGTCAAGAACGCCAACTGGACCGCCACTTACAGCACCGGTTCCTCCGGCGCAGCCAGCGGCAGCGGCAACCTGTCCAACGTGCTGGTCAACCTGCTCGCAAACGGCACGGCCACCTTCACGGTTACCGGGCTGATCGACGCCTCGGCCACCGGCACCTTGTCCAACACCGCCACGGTTACCCCGCCGTCGGACTGGACCGACCCCACGCCTGGCAACAACTCCTCCACTGACAACAGCACGCTGAAGCCCACTGGCGATCTGGCGATCGTCAAGACCGACAATTCCGCCACCGCCATCCCTGGCACCAACATCACCTACACCATCACGGTCTCCAACTCCGGGCCCAGCAACGTGGTCGGCGCGGCCATTAATGACACGCTGCCCGCAGCTATCAAGAACGCCACTTGGTCGGTGGTCTATAGCTCCGGTTCGTCCGGCAGCGCCACCAGCGGCAGTGGCAACATCTCCAATGTGCTGGTGAACCTGATCGCCAATGGCACCGCCACTTTCACGGTGACCGGGCTTATCGACGCCTCAGCCACCGGCAAGCTCACCAACACCGCCACCATCACTCCGCCCGTCGGCTGGACCGACCCAACCCCCGGCAACGAATCCTCCACCGACGAGGATGACCTGAAACCCACAGGCGACCTGGCGATCGTCAAGACCGACAACGCCACCACCGCCATCCCGGGAACCAACATCACCTACACCATCCGCGTCTCCAACAGCGGCCCTAGCACCGTCAACGGCGCGGCGATCAACGACACCCTGCCAGCGGCAATCCAGAACGCCACCTGGTCGGTGGTTTACAGCTCCGGCTCCACCGGCAGCGCCGCCAGCGGCACCGGCAACATTTCCAATGTGCTGGTGAACCTGATCGCCAACGGCACAGCCACCTTCACGGTGACTGGCCTCATCGACGCCTCCGCCACCGGCAAGCTCACCAACACCGCCACCATCACTCCGCCCGCCGGCTGGACCGATCCCAACCCGGGTAATGAAACCTCCACCGACGAGGACGAGCTGAAACCCACCGGCGACCTGGCCATCCTCAAAACCAACAATGGCACCACCTCGGTGCCCGGCACCAATGTCACCTACACCATCCGCGTCTCCAACAGTGGGCCCAGCACCATCCATGGCGCGGCGATCAACGACACCCTGCCGGCGGCCATCCAGAACGCCACTTGGTCGGTGGTCTACAGCTCCGGTTCCTCCGGCAGCGCCTCCAGCGGCACCGGCAACATCTCCAATGTGCTGGTGAACCTGATCGCCAGCGGCACAGCCACCTTCACGGTGACCGGCCTCATCGACGCTTCCGCCACCGGCAAGCTCACCAACACCGCCACCATCACACCGCCACCAGGCTGGAACGACCCCAACCCAGGCAACGAAACCTCTACAGACGAGGATGAGCTGAAACCATCGGCGGATCTGGGTGTGCTGAAGGCGGGGCCTGCCACGGGTATTGCAGGCGACCTGATCACCTACACCATCACCGTGAGCAACAGCGGGCCTAGCTCGGCGCAGAACGCCTCGTTCACCGACACCCTGCCAGCAGGGGTGAGCCTGGTATCCCAAAGTCAGGTGAGCGGCCCCGCCTTCACGCTGACCACCAACGCCGGCTCCGTGCAGGGCACCATCGCCACGCTGGCTCCGGCAAGCCCGGCGGTCTTTCGCATCGTGGTGTCGGTCCCCAATCCGGTCACCCCGGGGCTGAAGATCACCAACACCGCCACGGTCGCCAGCACCACCACGGATCCGAACCCGAACAACAACGCCTCCAAGGTGGAAACCACGCTGAACGGCAGCCCCATCGCCGGCATCGTGTATGTCGATCGCAATCACAACGCCGTCATGGATTCGGGCGACGGGCGGTTGGGCGGCACCATTCTAAAGCTGGTGGACGCCAACGGTCAGGTCATTGCCACCACCAGCAGTTCGGTGGATGGCACCTACTCATTCACCGGGGTCCGCCCCGGTAACTACACCATGGTGGAGGTGCAGCCGACCGGCTACGCGCCGAGCACCCCGCTGAATGTGGCGGTGACAGTGCCCACCGGCGGCCTGAACAATGTCAACTTCGGCCAAACGCTAGGGGCACTGGAAGGCAACATTTTCTACGACGCCAACAACAACGGCATCCGGGAGCCCGGCGAGGCGGGCATCGCCAACGAGAAGGTCACCCTGACCGGTATCGATATCAACGGGTTACCCGTCAGCCAAACCATCACCACCTCCCTGGACGGATGGTACGGCTTCGAGAACCTGGTGGCCCCGAACGCCAACGGGTACACGCTCACCGAGACCCAACCGGTAAATTACTCGCAGGGAATCAACAAGGCGGGGACGGCCGGCGGCGTCGTCAACGGCGACATCATCAGCCAGATCCAGCTCAAGCCAGGCCAGATCGCCACCGGATACACCTACGGCGAGCGGGGCACGGTGATCACCGGCACCGTCTTTCTGGACCTCGACAAGACAACCACCTTCACCGCCAAGGACGAGGGCCTTGCCGGCATCCCGGTGGTGCTGCTGAACGCCAACGGCGTGCAGGTGGGTTACGCGCTGACCAACTCCGACGGGTCGTACCTGTTCGGCGGGGTCATCCCCGGCAATTACCAGATTGTGTTCACCCCGCCGGGCGACTACACGGCATTGCTGCCCACCTCGCGGCAGGTGACGGTACCGACCGGCGGGCTGACCGGCCAGGACCTGCCCCTCACGAACGCCCGGAACACCCTGGCCGGGTTCGCCTACCTCGACCTGAACAACGATGGGGTCAAGCAACCGGGCGAGCCCGGCATCGAGGGGGTCGCCATGACCCTGACGGGGTCCGGCTTCACCAGCACCACCATCACTGGACCGGATGGTTCCTACATCGTCATCAATGTGCCCAACGGCACCTACTCGCTGCGCGAAAGCCAGCCAGTCGGCTACACCCAGGGCAAGACGACCGTGGGCTCGGCCGGCGGCAGATCGACCACCCCCGACCTGGTCACTTCCATCGTGCTGGGCGGCAACCTCAATGCGACCGGTTACAACTTTGGCGAACTGGGGGCCCAAGTCAGCGGCCGGGTGTTCAATGACGCCAACGGCAACGGTATCCTGAACACCGGCGAGACGGGCCGGGCCGGGGTCATTCTCACCCTGCGCGATGCGACCGGCAAGGTGGTGGCCACCACCACCAGCAAGACCGACGGCAGCTACTCCTTCGGCTCCCTGGTGCCCGGCACCTACACGCTGACGGAATCCGTGCCGGCCGGCCAGACGCCCACCTCGCCCACCTCCCTCACCCTAACCGTGCCTCCCGGCGGCCTGAAGGACCAGAACTTTGGGCTGTCCGCCCGGAGCAGCCTGAGCGGGGCTGTTTATGAGGACATTAACCGCAATGGTAAGCGAGACCCAGGCGAGCCGGGCATCCCGGGTGTGCTCGTCACCCTCACCGGCACCAGCTCCACCAATGTGCCGGTGAACGTTACCGCCCTGACCGGGGCCGATGGAGTGTTCGTCATCCCCAACCTGGCCTCCAGCAACGCCTCGGGCTATGTGCTGACCGAGACTCCGCCGGCCGGGTACCTGAAGGGGACCGACTCAGTGGGTACCAGCGGCGGCACCAAAACGGCACCGGGTGTGATCGGCAACATCGTGCTGCGGTCCAGCACCGCCGCCACCGATTACCTGTTTGGAGAGTGGTCGAAGCAGGGCACCATCGCGGGCTCTGTTTTCCTCGACAACAACCAAACCGGCAGATCGTTCAACCAACCCCCCATCGGCGGCGTGACCCTGCTCTTGAGGGACGCCAATGGCACTGTGATCGCCACCACCAAAACGGCGGCCGACGGCTCCTACTTCTTCAAGGATGTGCCCCCTGGCACCTACACCATCGAGGAGCAGCAACCAGCCGGTTACGGCCGAAGCCCGAGGACACCCTCCCTGATCCAGCCCGCCGTCGTGCCTCCCACGGGTGGCTTGGTGAGCGACAAGAATTTCGGCGTCGTCCTGGCCTCGGTGGCCGGCACCGTGTTTTCCGACAAGAACAACGATGGCATCCAGAACCAAGGCGAACCAGGCATCGCGGGTGTGGTCCTTCGGGTCTACGACACCGGTGGCAACCTGGTGGCAACCACCACCACCGACAGCCAGGGCAAATACCAGTTCACCAACTTGCCCGCGGGCAACTACACGGTGGTGATGGAGCAGCCGCCCATGTTCGTCTCCGGCAAGGAGACGGTGGGTTCGCTGGGCGGCATCGCCGGCGACAACAAGTTCACCCTCACCGTGCCTGCCGGAGCCAACGGTACCGGCTACAACTTCGCCCAGGTCCCGGTGGCCGACCCGGTCGGCTTCGTCTTCTCCGACCTGAACAACAACGGCAAGCGGGACCCGGGTGAACCCGGCATCGCCAATGTGCAAATCCGCATGACCGGCACCGATGTGCAGGGCAACCAGATCAACTACACCCGGTTGACAGACAACACCGGCCTGTATGTCTTCGCCTACCGCGACGCCGCCCAGTCCCTGCCGCTGCTGCCCGGCGTGTACAACCTGTACGAGACTCAGCCCGCCGGCTGGTTCAGCGGCAAGCTGGAGAACGGCACCCCGCCTGCGGCGGTGGTCTCCGAGAAGGACGACGCCTTCATCGGCATCGACCTGACCTTTGCGCCTTATTACGGCAGCGGCTACAACTTCGGCGAGCTCCAGCCCTCCTCCATGGGTGGTTCGGTGTTCATCGACAAGAACAACAACGGCGTGCGCGAACCCGGGGAAGCCGGCGTGGGTGGTGTCACCATCCAGTTGGCCGGCACCGATTACCGCGGCAACAAGGTCTCCACCTCGGTGGTGACGGATGCCAAAGGGTACTATTCCTTCATGGGGCTGGCGCCCGGAACCTACACCCTGACCGAGGTGCAACCCGTCAATTACATCCCGGGGGTGACCAAGGCCGGAAACGGTCTCACCAACAATGGCACCGCCTCGGGGAACAAGATCACCAATATCGTGGTGGGTCCCGGCCAGACCGGCACCAATGCCAACTTCGGCCTGAAGGGATTGGCCCCCAATCAAATCAGCAAGCGCAGCTTCCTGACCACCACCAAGCCGGCCACGGGCGCCAAACTGTTGCCTCCCGGTTCCGGGGTGACTTGGGTCAACAAGATCTGATTGGTTGGCCTGAAAATCGGCTGGATCCTTACTAACCCAAGCGCTCCGGTCACCCCGGGGCGCTTTTTTTGTCAGTCACCAACTCGGCAACTGGGCAACTCGGCAACTCCCCCCCAGGGGTGTTGCCGAGTTGCCCAGTTGGGTGAGTTGGGTTCCAGCGGGTTGCGGGCGCCCGTCACCTCCCGGTGCCGGCTCAAAATGGAACTCGGCAACTTGGCAACTCCCTCCCGGGGGGGTGGTTGAGTTGCCCAGTTGCCGAGTTGGGTTGCTACAGGTCCACGCCGGGGGAGGGGCTGGGGAATTGGGCGTTGGTCAGGGCGATCAGCTCCCAATGGTGGCTCAGCACCCACCAGCCATCATCACGCTTTTGGTAACGGATCTTTCCGGCTGACTTCAGGCGGGCCTTGGCGCCGGCCAGCGCCTTGTCGCCCAGGCCCTGCTCACGGGCCAGCTTGGCCAGTGCGCACACCGCGATTTCGCCACGGTTTCCAGCCAGGGTTGCCTCCAGCCACTCATCCGCTCGGTCACCCACCGTTTCCCTGGGCTCCGCCAGACCGCCCAAAAGCTCCTCGGCGGAGACGGGTTCCCCTTCGGCGATCTCCAAACGGCGGAACAGGCAATCGGGCAGGTTGTCCGGCACGGGCGTGCCCACCTTGGCTGCCAGGCGGGCCACCTCGTCCCGCCCCACCGGCACCTCGCGGAAGGCGAATCCCCTGGAACGGCCAGGCAGGTTGCATTTCACCGGGGCCAACTGGCGCAGGCCGGGGTCGGCCGGATCGCTGGCCAACAGCCACACCAGACGGGCCGTGCCGGTGACCTGCACCGAACCGGCCACCCGCACCAGCGCCTTCTCGCCCACGCGCTTGTTCTGGTGGTGAAGCAACAGCACGGCCACGCCCGATTCCTGTCCCATGCGGTGCAGGGGATCGAGCAGGCGGCGAACCTCCTCGCTGCCCGATGAATCGACGCCTCCCAGGGCCAGCAGGCTGCTGAGCACATCCACCACCACCAGACGCACCTCGGGATGCGCCTCCAGGAAGGCGCGCACCAGCTCCAGGTTGTCGGGCGTGGGGATCCAGGGGAGATCATCTCCCCGGGTATCCGACACCCCGCGCAACATGTGCACCCGGGAAGGATCTCCCCCGCAGGCCACCAGGTGGGGCAGGATGCCCGACCGCTCATCATCCTCCCAGGCCAAGAAGAGCGTGCCCGCCGGTTCCTTCAAGGGGAAGGGGCCGCTGCCCGTGGATAGGTTGGCCACCAGGGCCCGGATGAGCGTGCTTTTGCCCGCCCCCGGATCTCCCACCAGCACGCTCAAACCGGCCGGCAACAGGCCATCCCCCCTGGGACAGCGAACCACCCACACCGGCGCGGACATGTCCACCTGGCTGAGCCGCTGGGTCTTGAGGAACCTGTCCCCCGACGCGAAGCTCGCGGTGCGCCGGGCCCTGGGCACGCCTCCGGGTTGGCGTTTCTCCGGCTGCGGCCGGGCCGGGGCGGGGCAGGGGACCGCCTCCTTGCGGCTCTCCGCGTCACGCGCTGGGGCAAGCTCGGGCGGCATCGGGGTCACCGGCACCACCACGGGGGGCGATGCGGGCGGTGCGCCGAACGGGGCCTGCCGCACCGGGGCCGATGCCGGCTGGGCGCCGAAAGCGGCCTGCCGCACGCGCGGCCCGGCATTGGGAGGCAATTTCCCTCCTCTTTTGAGTATTTCCAGGAAATAGCGCTCCTTCAACGACAGGACTGGCGCCTGTCCCCCCTCGGGATTTCCCTGGGCCATGTTGTTTTCCACACCGCTTTTGACCGGTTCACTCATGGTGCTTGTCGCCTCTGGTTGCATCCTCGATCACGGAACCCGGCATCCCTGCCCGACAGGTCACATCCCGGGCGGCGGCCTCCTGCCATGCCACCCGTGCGCCCAGGTGCCGTGGATCCGCGTCCCGGCCAACTGGACAGATGTTCACTTATCTTGTTCCGGGAGTGGCCGATGTTAAGAGACCAGTTTTTGGATTTTTTTTGGGAGCAGCCCAACTCGGCAACTGGGCAACTCGGCAACACCCCCCCACGGGGTGTTGCCGAGTTGCCCAGTTGGAATTGTGGGGGCCGCCACGAAAATTTCCGGCGCGGGCAGCGAATTGGGGTTTTGGACTTCTGTGGGAGAAACCTCACCCCCCGGCCCCCTCTCCATCAATGGAGAGGGGGGAGCTGTGGGTTGCTGATTCGGGGGCCGATCCGTTCAACTCGGCAACTGGGCAACTCCCCACCGGGGGGGTGGTCGAGTTGCCCAGTTGCCCACTTGCCCACTTGGCCCCAAAGCGAAAGGCCCGCCTGAAACAGGCGGGCCTTTCGGTGGTTCAACGAGCGGGGCCTTCGAATCAGGCCTGGTATTCCCGCTTGGTGAGGATGCCGGGCTGGGGCACCGGGTACTTGCCGTTGGCGTAGGCCTTCACCGGGGCGGGGCCGTCGATCACCAGCTTGTCCACATCGGGGGCGAACTCGTGGTCGCAGTTCAGCATCTCCTCGAATGTGACCGGGCGGCCCGTGTGGGCTGCCATGCGGCCCATGGCGGTCACCAGGCTGGCCTCGGTGCCGCGCTTCACCTCGTTGTAGGGCTTGTCGTTGCGGATCGCGTCGACCAGGTGATCCCACTCCAGTTGGTAGGGATCGGGCTCCTCGCCATAACCCCAGACCTGGTTGGCCTTGGTCATGTTCTGGCCCTTGAAGATGCGGGCGCGCGAGGGGGCGTGACCGGCGATGGAGATGATCGCCGAGCCCTTGGAGCCATGGGCGAAGCTGGCGAACTGCTGCTCGCAGCCGGAGATGGTGCGGCCTTCCATCATGAACTTGGAGCCGTCGCCGAAGGTGTATTCGACATGGTAGTTGTCGAAGTTCTGGTCGATGTAGTCGCCACGGTAGTGGCGGCCGCCGCTGGCCTGAGCCTTCACGGGCCAGGCGTCCTTCATCCAGCAGCACTCATCGATGTTGTGGATGAGGTAGTCGCTGAACGAGCCGCCCGAGGCCCACAGGAAGCTGTGGAACCGGCGGATCTGGTAGGACAGCTCGCTGACATCGTTGGGCTTGGGCAGCGAGAAACCGCTGGCCACAGGGCCGTGCTGGCGGTAGGCGCGCATCAGGATGATGTCGCCGATCTGGTTGTCCTTGATCCGCTTGAACAGCTCGCCGCGTGCGTCGCAGTGGCGGCACATGAGGCCGATGCCCACCTTGAGGTTCTTCTTCTTGGCCTCCTCGCCCAGGGCGAACATCTTCTTGGAGGTGGGGCCGTCCACGGTGACGGGCTTCTCCATGAAGGCGTTGAGGCCCTTCTCGATGGCGTAGGTGAAGTGCACCCAGCGGAAGGCGGGCGGCGTGGCGGAGATGATCACATCGCCGGGGCGCAGGCAATCCATGGCCTTCTTGTAGCCGTCGAAGCCGATGAACTGGCGCTCCTTGGGCACATCGACCCGGCTCTCCTGCCCGGCCTCCTTCATGGCGGCGCTGATGGACTTGTGGCTGCCTTCCATCTTGTCGGGGAACACATCGGCCATGGCCACCAGCTTGATGGGGCCCTTGGTGCGCAGGGCGTTCAACGCCGCGCCGGTGCCGCGTCCGCCGCAACCCACCAGGGCCACGCGGATCTCGTTCTCCTCGGCTGCGTGGACATAAGGAACCGAAAGGCCAGCGAACGCAGTCGCGGCTACAGAACCACCCGCCGCCTTCATCACCGAGCGCCTAGAACTCTTCATGGTTGCTTTCTCCGGGTAACCGGCATCGGGCCGCACCCTGACCGTAACACCCCGCGTTTTCCCACCGACGCCGTGTCCCAATCCCGGTGTTTCGCCCCGTCGGGCCTGCAAGGCCGTGGGCGGGGCGGGAGAGGATGAAAAACAAGCCGGTGTGCCCTGACACAGGGCCTCAGGCGGGCATATCCCCTATGTTGACGGATCAATGGGGGCGACTCAACCATTTTTTTCCATTAAAAACCAATCAGGCAACACCGTCTGAAGGCATTTCCGGAACCCTTATGATCGAACCCATCCGCCATGTCCTGCTGCAAACCGCCGGCCGGGACACGCTCCGTCCGGTGGCGGGGGTGGCCGTGGTGGACGGGCAGGGCAGGCTGGCCTTGGTTTACAGCTCCTACGGGGGCCAAGGCTGGCATTTCCCCAAGGGGGGCATCGACGAGCATGAGACCCCCATCGAGGCGGCCCTGAAGGAATTGGCCGAGGAGGCCGGCCTGGTGGCCCGGCCCGTCTCGGAGCGGCTGTTCCCCGTGAGGGGGGGCACCTTCACGCAAACCCTGGGTTTCGGCTCGCCCCGCATCCAGCCGGCCAACCAGATCCATCACCCACTGTGCGACTATTTCGGGCGGCCTGTCCAGATCCAGGGCGGCCCGCCCACGGCCAACCACATCAGCCTGGGTGCCTTGCTGGCCCTGCGCTCCGCCGCGGATCAGGCCGGACTGCCGGCGCATGATTTCGCCGACATGCGGTACCAGGTGTTCGACGCCTGCCACCGCGAGCGGGTGCTCTGGCGGCAGCAGCCGGTTTACCTGGTGGCGTCGCTGACAGGTTCGGACCCGTCGCTGCTCACCGGCGAGACCGAGGCGGTCCGCTGGTGGCGGATGGACGAGTTGACCGGCGCCGATTCCCCGGTGCACCGGCATGTGAAGGAACTGGTGGCCCTGCCCGATTTCCAGGAGCTGGTGAACCAGGCCGGCCGGCAGGGCCATTCCGGGCCCTGACCGGCGGCTTCCCAAGGTTCTCAGGGTTTTTGCCAGACCGCCTTGATCTCAGGGGTGGTTGCGGGCACCGCCAGGTAGTAACGCCCGGCCACCCGCTTGGCCTCGGGCGCGCCGTTGCCCGCGGGGGCCGTGAGCTTCCACACCGTGGTGCCGGCAGGCGGGGCACCCGCCGCGCGCAGAACCCGTTGCCCGTCCACCGCGGGCAATCCACCCAGCGGCAGACTCCCCTCCACCCGGGAGTAGACGGGAGACCACTTCAGGCCGGCGGGCGGGCCGGCCCGCATTCCCCGGGCCACCCATTGGCTGGCCGCTGGGCCGGGCTCGAGCACCTCCCAGGTGCGCACATAGGGCGTGGTGGACGGGGCATAGGGCCCCTGCTTGCCCAACTCCGACAGGAAGCGGACCAGATCGGCCAGTTCCTGGTCGGTGAGGTCATCCACCAGGCCGGCAGGCATCAGCGAGGCCGATTGCTTCTGCTCCTCGATGCGGGCCTTCTGCACCGTGATCTCGGCGCCATCGGCCTGCCTTAGCACCAGTTCCTTGTCCGAATTCCGCACAGGGATGCCGGTGAGCACCTTGCCATCGTCGGTGGAGACCACCAGGCCGTGGTACCCCTCCTTGATCTGCTTGTCGGGTGTCAGCAGCGAATCGAGCAGGTAATCGGGCTGGGCGCTGGCGCCGATGGAGGTGAGATCAGGTCCCACCAGGCCACCCGCGCCGCTGATGGCGTGGCAGGCCAGGCAGCGCACCGCGGCGCCGCGGTACAGGTTTTCACCCCGCGCCGGATCGGCCGAGGCCAGCCTGCCCAGCAGGGCGGTTTTTTCCTTGGCTCCCCACTCGGCCCGGGCGTTTTTCAATTTGCCCCAGTCGCGGAGCGCGCCTTCGAGTTGCGGCCGGCTGCCACCCATCTCGCGCAACTCGCGCATCAGGGCCCGGGCAGCCTCAGGCTCTCCCTTGCCGGACTCCATCACCTTCACCAGGGCGGCCTCGCCTCCCTTGGCACCCAGCACCGCCTCCAGCACAGCGCGCAGGGTAGACGGTTCGTTTTTCCCGGCCAGAAGGCCTGCCGCCCGAGTGGCGGCTGCGTTGGCATCCAGGCGGGCCAAAGTGGCCAACCACACCGGCTTGGCGGCCGCGTTGGTTTCCGCATCGATGCCGGCGACCACCACTTCCTTCAGGCGCGGGTCACCCAGGTGGAGCAACCCGTCCAGCGCGGCCCGGCCGGCTGGATCGGAGATACCCTTTTCCTTCAGCAACTCTGTCAAACGCTGATAGGCGTTGGCCAGTTTCCAGGCACCCACCAGGCGGGCTCTCGATGGCAAGGTCTGGGCCGCAGGTCCAGTGGCCAGCAGCAACATAGCATCAACACCTTCGATACCTGAAGGCTTTCTGCCTTTTTCCAGCGCGGCGGCAGCCAAACCATCGAGCAAACCTGCCTGGGAATCTCCGGGAACGGACGGCACCTTGGCCCATACTGCCTTCAGTTCTTCAGGCCCGCCCACGCGGGTCAGATGCGCCAGCACCGGCACCAGGCTTTCGGGCTGAATTTTGTCACCGGCCACCAGGCGGCCCAGCGCTTTGCCCACCTCGGGCGAATCGACCTGCTGCAGCGCGAACAAGAAATCGGCGGCAGACACGCCGGTGGGTTGACCCTTGTCGAGCGAAGCCAGCCACACCGGGTAGGTCTCCTGCAGGCACAGCCATAGGGCGTAGTCGAGCCAGCGGTCCATCGGCTGGCTGCGCACACCCAGTGCCACCCAGGCCGATTGCTCGTTACCGATGCGGCCCAGGGCGCTCACGGCCTCCAGGCGCACCAGGCCATCGGGATCGCGCACCGCCTCGCCCAGTTTCTTCATCACCCACAGCGGGCTGGTGATCCCCTTCATCTCCTCGTGGTAGGCGAGCACCCGCACGCCCGCGGCGCGGAACCGGGCATCCTTGCTGGCCAGCAGCCGGGCGACCAGCGTGGAGTCCATTTCGTCAAACGCCTGCAGGGTCCAGACCGCGTCCAGCAGCAACAGCTCGTTGTCCGCCGGAATGTCCCGGATGAACCGCTTCAGGTCGGCCATCACCTTGTCCTTGCCGCGCTCCACCAGAACCCGGCGGGCGTTGTGTCGGCGCGGCGTCTCGGCATCGCCCAGCATGGCCAGCAGTTCAGCGTTGCTCTTTTTGGTGAGGTCTTCCACCGGAGCCACCGGCCGGCCCTTGGCGGTGACCCGCCAGATGCGGCCGTGGGTCTTGTCGCGGCGCGGATCGCGGAAGTCCACCTCGCCATGCTGGATGATGGGGTTGAACCAGTCAGCCATGTACAGCGCGCCATCCATGCCCATGCGCACATCGATGGGGCGGAACGCGGGGTGGTTGGTCACCACCAGCTCGGGCATCTGCGTGGAGATGAATCCGGACCCCTCGCGGGTGAGCTTGAACCGGCAGACCCGGTGCCCGCGGAAATCGCAGGTGATGGCGTCGCCCTGCCAGTCATCGGGAAAATTACGGCCCGACACCAGCTCCAGTCCGCAGTGTTTCGGACTGCCGGGGTTGAGCCCGGGCAAAATGCGCGAGGCGCCCACCGCAGTCATGTAGCTGGCCCGGGGCACCACATAGTTGATCCCCTCGCCACCGGCACCATCGGTGGCAAAGGACACGCCATGGCGGTCGTGGTGGTGGCCCCACGGGTTCACCAGGCCCCGCTGGAACACCTCCAGGGTCTGGTTGCCCGGGTGGTAACGCCAGATGCCGCTGCCGTTCAGCCGCCGGGGGCCGTAGGGCGTCTCCAGGTGGCTGTGGATGTAGATCGACTGGTTGAAGTAGAGCCGCCCATCGTAGTGCCACCGCACGGTGTGCACCATGTGGTGGGTGTCCTCCGTGCCGAAGCCCGAGAGGAACACGGTGCGCTTGTCAGCCTTGCCGTCGCCGTCGGTATCTTCGAGGAACACCAAATCGGTCGAATCGACCACGAAGGCGCCATTGCCGGCGGGCTCCACGCCCGTGGGGATAAGCAGCCCCTCGGCGAAGACGGTGGTCTTGTCGGCCTTGCCGTCGCCGTCGGTGTCTTCCAGCACCAATATCCGGTCATTCGCCTTCTGCCCGGGCAACACCTGCGGGTAGGTCTCCGAGCAGGCGACCCACAGCCGGCCCTTCACATCGAAGCTCATCTGGATCGGCTTGGCCAAGATAGGATCGGCGGCGAACAGGTTCACCTCGAACCCGTCGGCCACCTTGAAGGTCTGGCGTTCCTTCTCGGGGTCGGTCTCCACGGTTCCGGAGAAATTGCGCTGCGCGCGCGCCTGCAGGCCCAGCGCCGCCGCGGCCATCAGGGCCATCCATTGCCAACGCGCGCCCGTCCGGGTGATTCGGTTCATTGCTTGGCCCCCGCCAGTGACTTCCAGGTGATCTCGGTTTTGAATCGTGCCGCCTCGGCGATCTTCTTTTCCGCCTGGTCCACCAGGGGATCGAACATCGGGATCTCGCGGGCGTTGTTCCCCTGCTCGTGCTTGCGGAAGCCGAACAGGTAGGTCTCGTTCTGGGGCCGCCACCGGTGGAAGAACAGCATGTCCTTGTCCACAACCAGTTGGCGCAGGGTCTCGTAGGCCCGGCCCATGGGCACCTCGGCGACCAGCCCATCCGGCCCGTTGGCGGCCACCACTTTCACACCGTCGGCATCAAACTCATAGCTGCTGGCCTCGGCCGCCTTCCAGCGGATGCGCAGGGTCTTGTTGGCGGGGGGTACCAAATCGGAACTGACCGTAAGCTGGGGTCCCACCCGGCTGACCTTGATCGGCCCGGAAATCACTTCCGCTTTGCCGGCCTGGATGGCGACCTCCCAGGGGGCGTCATCCGCCAGGCCGAGCGCCTTCGCGAACCGGCCGGCCGTCTTCTCATAGCCCGAGGCGGTGAGGTGGATGCCGTTGGGGCTGTCCGCCTGCGACTGGATGCCCTCCAGCAGGGTTTCCAGCTCCACCACCTGGCATTTCCTGGCCGAGGCGATCTCACGGATCGCGGCGTTGTAGGCGCGGATGTTCTGGTTCTGTTTTTCCGGATCGGGCAACCGGGTCGACACCTTCGCCATCAGCGGGGCGGTGAGGAACACCAGACGGGCACCCGTGGGACCAAGAGCCTGGATCAGGCGGTCATAATCGGAACGAAATGCAGCCAGGCCCCTCTCGCCGGCGAACGACTCGTTCAGGCCGTACGCGAAAAGGATGACATTCGGCTTCAGCCGCAGCGTCTCCTTCACCAGCGCGTTGAACCCGTCGTTGGGGGTGCCAAAGACCGCGCGGGCCTCGCCCCGCACCGTGTCGCCGCTCCAGGCCAGGTTGCGCCAGACCAGCGAGCAACCCGGCAACCGGCGGACCACCTCGGTCTCCCACCGGCCGGTGCGGATCTCCTGCTCGATCAGCGCCCCGCCCAGCACGACCACCCGGTCACCCGGACCGGGGACCCATTGCTGGGGGGCTAAAAGTCCAAGGCAACAAACCAGGGCTATGTTCATGGCATCACCAGGCGGGGAAAAACCGGCAAGGCGGGGTGCGTTACCCCAACCGGGCCGTCACGGGCAGATCTTCATTCCAAACGATCCGCCGGCGGGAATCAAACCACCGCCGACGGGGGTAATGTCAGGGCTTCAGCAGGTCATCCAGCAGGCGGTTCACCAGTTCCTTGCGCAGGGTCTCCAATCGGCGGGCCTGCGATTCCTGCTCGCGCAGGATCCCCCGTAGCCGGGTCACCTCGCGGTTGAGGTCGGAGGCGCCCCCCATCGCGTCGAGGATCTGGTCAAGGAAGCGGACGAGGTCCCTCGCACGGGCGGAGCTGTCGCGCATGCGGGCAACCCTTTCACTGGTTGGCGCGTTGGCGTTTCGGGCACGGGTAAGCTGTTCGAGGGCGCCATCCAGCGCGCCGATCATCTCCCGGTTGAGCTGGCCCAGAAGTGATGCCACCAGGGTCTGCTCACGCTTCACCTCGAAACCCGCCAGCGCGGTCTGTCTCAGCACCCGGGAATAGGCTTGCTCGATCTCGCGGCCGCGCCCCCGTGTCTCCTCCAGCAGCCGGGTGATGCTGTCGGCATCGCGCCGGGCGGGATCCACACGGTTTTCGGTTTCGCGCAGTTCCGATTCCAGGCCCTGTAGTTCGAACAAATGCCGGACCGGAGTCTTCAGCGATGGGTCGGCGGGCAATAGCAGGTCGCGCACCTCCTGCACCTGGGCCCTCAGCCGAAGCGAGTCCCCCTGCAGCAGGTCCAGCATGTCGTCATCGGAGATGATCCGCACGGCCACGGCCGGCGTGGCGCTGCGGTGCGGTTGCCCCGGCCCGGTACCATCCGCCGTGGTCACCACATCGAGGTCCTCGGCCTCCACCCGCAAATCCACGATGGTGCGGCCGTATTCCAAAGCCTCGCCCGCTGGCCGCCCTTCCAGGGCCAACGCGAGCGGGAAATCATTGCCGGTTCCCGGCGCGGGAACGCCACCATCAGCCTCCACGGCGAACTGGTGGATCATCTGACCGGCGGGCGACGCCCGCACCTGCCGCACAAACCCGGGCAGCAATCGTGTTTTCTCCACCGGCGTGCCTTCCAGCGCGGCACTGAGGAACCCAGGAACCGCCAGCACCGAGGGGCCACCCTGCAGCGAACTGGCCAACAGCGCCGCCAACCGGCGCGGAGCGCGCTGGCCCGGTGATGCGTACATCAGCGCACCCACCTGGCCCAGGGGGAAAAGCCTGGCGTAACCGGACCCGGTCGCCATGCCCAGCGCCCCGGCCACCGAAACCGCCACACCCTCTTCGCGGGCCACACGGTAGCTATGCACCTGGTACACCCGCCCCAGGCCCTGCTTGTCCCCGGCGGCACCCACCCACGGGATTCGTCCCCCGGCGGTGCTGACATAGCCGCGATCGGTTTCACGCAGGTCGTCGCTCGGCCGCATTTCCAGTGTGGGGGGTTCATCGGGCATGGGGGTGAGCTTCAATTTCCGCTCGCCCACGATGCCGTCTGAATCTTCCAGAATGACCCGGAAGCCCGACTGCACCAAAGTCTTCCCGGTTTCCAGCGTCAGTTCCCGTTCACCGTTGGTGGCAAGCCGGGTGCTGCCGGCGGGGGTGTTGCCACCCGCGCCATAATCCAGCCGGGCGCCGCCCCAGCGACGGTCCCCCGGCAACTGGCCGCGCATGCGCAAGGCCGTGCCGGCCGGAAACACCAGTTCCGTCTCCTCCGACCGGCTGCCCAGCCGGTCTCCCAAATCCACCAGTTCGGTTTGCCCGGCCAGATCGGCCAGGGCCTTGTCCCGCGCGGCGCCTTCCAGCACCGGATCGATCATGATCTTCAGATAGCCCGGTCGCGCCTCCTGCACCATCAGCGTCGAAAGCGAGGTGGGAGAAATCGCCAACAGCACCCGTTTGGGCCCGTGGTGATCAGCCGCCACCACCCGCAAGTCGAGATCCCCCGCCACCGCCTGGATGCGGTGGCTGAACGACCGCGCGTTTTTGCCATCAGCCTGTAGCGTGTGGGATACCGGCTTGGCCGCCCCCACCAGCCCCTCCACCGATCCCTGATTCTCGGCGATCTCCAGCGTGACTTTTTCAGGTGCGGCCAGCACGCGTACCCGACGGGTTAAAGCATGGGCCGCGCTTTTTTCTTCCAGCGTTTCGGCCACCTTCTTGATCCGCCTCGCAATCTCGGTATCCCCTTGCCGAGCGTCACTGGCCAGGGCGGAGTCCGCCAGGGCCAACAGGTCATCGAGCAGCAGGGGCGCATCCCCCAGCGGATCCACCCAGGGCGCGCGGGCGGGCAGATCGATCGCCCCTGGAGCGGCCGGGTCCCCGGTCAGGCGAAGGGCGTCCGGCCAAGTGATCGGCCGCCAGCCGTTTTCACGGGTGCCCCCCAATCGCAAGAGGGCCCCTCGTTCAGCTTTTCCCGGTAAACCAGCGGAGACAAGCCATTCTTCAATATGGTGCAAGTCCCGGACGGAGAAAGGTTCCGCAGTCACAAAACGGTAGCTGCGAATCTGCACGGTGTGCGGGGCCGCCTTGCCCACCCGGCGGGTTCCCTCCGCGGGAAATCCGGTGATGCGGGCGAAGGCGGAACGGGGCCAAGCCACATCGGCCCCCGCCACGGTGCGTTCCCACCAAAATCCCAGGGTGTCAAAGGTTTCACCCGCCAGCGACAGGGCGGTGGATTGGGTGGGTCGGCCGTATTTCCGTTCCACCGAGGTCCAGGCGACCAACGCAGGGTACAGCGCGGCCAAGGCAACGCCCGCCCACACCAACTTCCCCCGAAGCCGGCCCCAGGTGAGCAAGGTGGAGGGATCCAGCTTGGCTGCCGCCTCATCCGCCTGCCGGCCCGCGGCCCGCACCAGATCCTCCGAATATCCCGAGGACCGCACTTTGGCGGCGTCGGCCAGTTCCAGCGTGGTGATCAGGGTTTCGCCAAACACGCCGGGGCGCTGCTTTTCCAGCACCAGGGCCAGGTCGGCATCCGGCTTCGGTCGGAAAGCCAGGACCAGTCTGGGAACAATGAGCCAGGCCGCCAGCGCCAGCACCAACCACTTCTGCCAGGTGCGCACAAACGGCGGGGCATCCAGCGCCAGATCCAGGCCGAGGAAGCGGAACAGCCCGTGATCGAACATCGCGCTGATGGCCACCCAGCCCATCAGCAGGGCAAGGGCCAGCGCCAGGCATTCCAGAAGCAGGTACCGCCGCAGTTGCGCCCGGATCCGCTCCAGGAGCCCCCGGATGCCGCCTTGCGCCTGATTTGGTGGCATCGGTTGTGCCATGTTCAACATTCTCCAATCAAGCCAACCGGAACGCCTTGCGCAGCGACCACTCCAGCCCCAACAGCGCGGCGATGGCCACCAGCAGATACGGGATGGTCAAAGGCTGGCTGGAAAACCAGGTGCCCCGCGACAAAGTCCAGCCCCGATCCCAGATATCCGTGATGCGCGTCTTGCCCGGCAGGGTCTTTTCCTCTTCCTGCCTGGCGCTGGCGAAGCAGAGCGGCACCTTGTCGGCCTGGGCCAGTTCAAAGACCAGCCTGGGCTCGGAATCCTGCGCGGCAGGGGCGGGCTGGCCCACAGCCGGCGCAGTGCCCGATACCCGCACCACCGACAAGGCCACCGCCTCACGGTCGGCATCCGGTATCCGGCCCTGCAGCGTGGACACCGGGCTGGCCAGCTTACGCCAGGCGGCGCGGTCGGGGGAGACATCCCGTTGCTCGGGGTCGGGCGGGGTTTCCACCACCAGGTAAACCCCCATCGATTTGTCCCGCGTGGAGGGCACCTCAACAATCGCCTCGTAGGCGCCCGGCTGGGTGATTTTCATCACGCAGCGGAACAGCCCCTTGCGGCCCGGAATCGGTTCCAGGTTGGTGACCCCAGGAAAGGCGCCCGCTGGCACGCCGGCAGGCGGTGTCAGCACCAGCCGGGGACCTTCCCGGGCATTGGCCGGGGCCGCAAGTGGTTGGCCCGATCGGTCCTCAATCTTGACCTCCAGTTCGACGGGTCGGTCCGAACGGTAGGGATTGCGGGGGTATGGGATCACTCGGGTCTTGCCACCGCTGGCGGCCCAGCGGGTGAGCTTGGTCCAGAACCGTTCGTGGAAGGCTTCCCGTTTCATGCGCAACCGCCAGGTCTCGTCCGACCCCAGCCAGACCACCCGACGGCCCGAGGCCGGCGCAGTCACCACCAGCCAAGGATGCTTCTCACCCGTACGAAGGGCGGCGCGTGGGTCGCCGAAGCGGGCCACCACCATCGCGCCCTTCTTCTCCTCGCTGACGGGGTAGTAGTTGAAAAAGCCGTTCGGATCGCTGGCCGCGAAGAAATCGGCCCAGTCCTCCTCCACCGACCGCTCCGGCTGGTCGGTTAGGCGCAGGAAATCCAGCTCGGGGCTGGCGGCATCGAATGCCAAGGGCCAGGGCTTGTCCGGCGGCCGTTCCCCGGCGTCGAGCCGGCTGTCACGCGGACGCACCGGCAGCAGGTCCAGCACCGGCGCGAACCGGTCCTGCTCCGCGCCGGGTCTGGCCAACTGCAGCATGTTCACGGGCCCGGCCACATTGATCATGCCGCCGCCGTTGTCCACCCAGGTCCGCAGGTTCCGGCACTGGACCGGATCGATCTGGCTCCAATCGGGATCAAACAGGATCACCAGGTCAAACGAGGCCAAATCGGTCGGGTCGTCCTTGTCTTCCCCGGTTCCGGGAGTGAACCGGGCCGGAAAGGCTTCCAGCATCCGGTCCGCCGGCACATCCTGGACGATGTTGGGGCGCTTGGTGGTGGCTCCCGGTGGCAATTGCAGCCATATGGAAACCCGGGCCCGCTTCTTCTCCATCTCGCGAACCATCAGCGTGCGCACGAACTGGTACTCGCGCCCCGCCGCGCCCGCCACCATCAGCACCCGCAGGGGCCGACGGGAAACCGCCAGACGGGCGGGCCCCCGGCTGATCAGGGCGTCCCCCGCCTCGTTGGCAGGCCGTTTCAACCGGCCGCTGATCCGCAATTCCGAATCGCCGGTCTCCGCGATTTCCCAGCGCTTGTTCCCCAGTTCCTTGTCGCGGCCTACCAGGGCCGCCAATGCGTTGGCATCCACCACAAAGCTTGCTTCCAGACGGGGAGGGGAGCTGGCATCGAACCGGGGCATGTCACCGCTCAGGGGCAGGGTGATCCGCTTGCCCAGCGCGATGCGCTTGCGGTTTTCGGTGTCGGTTTCCTGGCGTGGCACACCTTTCTCGATCGGCGGCAGCGGCTCCACGATCTCGATGTCCAGTTCCTCTTCCTTGCCATCGGGCAACCGGCGGATTCTCGACAGGGCCAGCTCGGCTTCACCCGCCACCAGCGCCTCCCCCGCGCGCCCCTCTCCGATCGCCTCGAAGGCGACGCGGAACCGGTCATCCGGTTCCACGGTGGAGGGCACCCGCAAATCGACGATGTCGGTCCGTGTCCGTTTGGCCGTGGATTCCCGGCCGACACCAATCACAACCACAGGCACCGAACGACTGGCGGCCACCTCCCGCAGGCGGTCCAGGGAGGCGGGTTCGCCTTCCGTGGAGCGGCCGTCGGTGATGATCACCAAACCTTGCACCAGCGGATCCTTGTCGCTTTCCAGCAGGCGCAGGGCCGAATCCGCCACATTGGTGCCGTTGAATTCACCCCCGGTCACCTTGGCCCCGGTTTTGGCCACCAGGGCTTCCAACCAACCGGCTTCCCCAGTGGGCAGGCCCCGGGCCGCAGGGACATCGGAAGTTTTGGTGCCCGGCCGCAGCCACACATCCAAAAGCGGTGCCCTGGATCGAATCGGCCCTGTCGTCACCCGGGCCGGCTTGCGTGCCGGCTCGGCCTGCTCTCGGGTGTCCAGCAAGCGGGCTTCCTCGTTTCGCACCCACTCCTGCACCGATTTCTTGTAGGCCCGTTCATCGGCCTCCAGCTCGCTCCGCGTGCGCGTGCCGTCTCCCTCAAGCACCAGCCCTTCCTCATCGAGAAAGCGGCCAAAACGGAACAGGTGAACCGGATTCTTTGTCAGCAAGGGCTGCAGCAGCCGGGCCGGATCCTTCAACAGCCCGGCGACCAGATCCTGCCGGCGGACCGGTTGCTTGGGTGCGGCCCCGGCGACGGCGCGGACCGGATCATCGGATACCCCGGTCATGCTGCCCGAGGCATCGACCAGAACCAGCACCCGGCCGGTTTTCTCCTCAACTTCCTTCCGCACGATGGTCTCCTGCCAGGCGGGCAGCAGAAAGGCCATCAACAGCAGGGCGTAAACCGCCAGTCGGGGCAGGGCCAAAAGCGACGCCTTCCCGCGGCCAATGAATTGGGCCTCGCGCCGCCAAACGCGAAAAAACCACCACAGCGCGACACCGAAAAGCAAACCGCCGACGAGCCACCAGGCCCATGAGGGCCAGGGCTCCATGCCGGGTACCTGCAGCGGGATTTCCTCGGGCCTGCGCAGTACCAGCCTTTCTTCGAGGCTGATGGCCCCTTGGGTTGGTTCCATGTCAGGCAACCCCCTTCATGGCCGGTTGCCCCTGGGCCTGGTGCAAGTGGCTGCAACGCCAGGCCAGGAATTGTTCAATCGCCAGCAAGACCAGCAGCGCCAGAATCAGCCAGGGCGTCTCCGAGGCGTCCAGGGCCCTCTTGAGCGCGCCATCCCCGGTTTCCCCGACCTCCACCCGACCAACCGGCACCATGCGGAACCAATCCCGACCGGGGCCGGCCTTTTCTTCCTGGGCCTCGCGGGGATCCACCTCGGAGACATCCGCCCGCTCCAGGTCGCTTTCCCGCACCCCGACATTGAAGGCGGAGCCACCCCGCAGCACCAAACTCGATGCCGGGTCCGGACGGAACGCGAAAGTCAGCAATCCTGGGTGCTCCTGCGGATCGATCTGCAGCGCCCAGGACGCGGTTCCATTGCCGCCAGCCGTTGAAACCAACCGGGCCGGAACTTTGGCCACAGTCGCGGCGGCCTGCGCGGCCTGCGCTTGCGGACCAGTCCGTTGCGGGTAGTACAGCGACTCCGATACCACAGGGTTGGCGAAGGCTCCCAAATCATTCCCCTGAACCGGGGCAAACACCTTGTCCCGGGCGTCTGCTTGTTGCCGCAGCAGATAAAAGAGGCTGTCCTGCACCAGGATGGGAAAGGTGGCCGAAAGGAACCCGTTGGCCCATTCGTTCCAGACCCCGGGTGAATCTCCCGTCACCCCGCCGCGCGAGGAAGCCGGTCCCGCGGAAGACAGGAACGCCAGCACCTTGCCCTTGCCCACCTCACGGGCCACCAGCAGCGGGTCCCCTTGCTGGATTTTGCGGATCAAACCGCGCAGGCGCGTCTGGACATCGCGCAGTTCCGGCCTGTCCCACAGTGTTCCCGCCACCGGATTAGCCTGCCCCTGCGGTTGCGCTTTCAGCAATTCCTCCAGGGCCGTCACAATCTCGAACTGCCCCTGCGTGGCGATGCGCGACCGCACCTTGCCAATTTCAGCCTCAAGCGCCGGCAGCACCGGGGCCAGGGCGGGGGAAGTGAAGGGCGACTTGTCCAGCGACAGCACCTCCAGGATTTCCCGCTTCATCGCCTCGCGCTGCCCGGCCACTTGCCACCCCCTCGAGGGCAGGGCCAGCAGGGTTTCCACCTGGTCCCCCCAACGGCTGGCCTCGATGGCGGGCCAGTGCCTCTCCATTCGCAAGTGCCTGAAAACGGGGCGGAACGGCAGCAATCCCGCCACCACCGGGCTGGCCGGATCGGGGAAAACGACCTTGGGCGATTCATCCCGCTTCAGGTCTTCCCGTTCCTTTTCAGACAAGGCGGGCGAAGGCTGCCCGGCCAACAGCATGGGGAACAATCCTCCCTGCTCGAAGGCGCGATTGCAAAAGGCCGGATCGGTGCGGTCGCCCGCGAACCAGGCCACCCCACCGCCTCCCTGGGCGTAATCCGACAATTTGGCCACCGCGCCAGGTTGCAGTTCGCCGACATTCAGCAGCACCACCAGGGCGAATGACCCCAAATCCTGTTTTTCCAGATCGGCGGTTTCGACGAACAACGGATCGAACAACTGGGGGTTGAGGGCCGCGCCGAAATACAACGAGTCGCTGGAGGTCACCGCGCCGGGTTGGATCGTCCCATCCACCACCAGCACCGGCACGCGGGGCCGCACTTCCAGAACCATGTCACGGATGTTGTCGGCCGCCAGACCTTCGCCTGAGTCGTCTTCCAGAATCACCCGCACCGCCATCGAGGAGGCGGCCGCTCGACGGGCCAGACCTTCCCGGAGTGGATCACGGGCTCCGGGTTGACCGGGAGCCCCATCGGGCGCGGAGGTCTCGGTCCGCTCGGCGTCTCCCCGTGTGGGAATGATGCGGAAGCGCACTTCCACCGATTGTCCGGGTGGCAAGGTTTCCACCTGACGCGAGGCGGAGGTATCGCGTTTGCCGTTCAGTTCCACCGCCAGGAAGGCCGACCGGGCCTGGCGCCCGTGGTTCGCGATGCGTGCCCAGCATTCGATCGGCTGACCATCCAGCGCCAGCTTCGATTCGGATCCCAGGGCCACCACCGCCAGGTTGCCATGGGCGACTGGCCGGGGCTCCTCGCCGCGGGCGGGCAGGGCGCAATCATGGATGGTCCAGGCGATCCCTTCCGCTGGGTTCATCCATCCGCGGATCGGTCCGTCCGTCCAATCCGCCTTGCGGACATCACTGAACAGGTGCAGGTGCTTTTTGGTCCGTTGCTCGGGTAATTGGGCCGACAGGTCCGCCTTGCCTTTTTCCACAGCCTCGGCCGGACTCACCTGGTAGGGGCGCATGCGCAATCCCTCCAGAAGCCCTGTCAGGGTGGCCAGCGAATCCTCGGCGATCTGCTCGTCAAACAGCACCTTCGCCGGGTCGCTTGCCTCCCGCAAACGAAGCCTTACCGGCGTTTTGGAGGACAGGGCCCCCTCGGCCAGTGTTTTTATTCCGTCCTTCGCCAGGGCGAAGCAATCCGCCCCGGCACCCCCATCCCGCGAGGTATCCGACATGCTTAAACTGTCGTCCAGCACCACTTCGTGGAGCACCCAGTCCTCGGGAGGTGTGGGAGGCGTCCCGCTGATCAGCCAGCGCGACAGCAGAAACCCGAACAGCAGCACCAGCAACACCCGGGAGGCGAGCAGCAGCATCTGCTCCAAAACCATCTTCCGCTTCATCCGCTTCTGGGCGGCGAGCAGGAACTCCATGGCCGCCCACCGCACGCGCCGGTAGCGCATGCGGTTGATCAGGTGGATGATCACCGGAATGGAGGCGAGCAGGCCGGCGGCCGCCAACGCCCAGGGATTCAGGAACAGACCCAGCAATCCACCCAAGAAAACTCTCCGGGCCTAGCCCTGTGAAATCGGTCCGGCCCTGCGCACCGCTTCCCGCTCGTGCAGGAAACGGGTCAGCACGGCGTCAAGCGGCTCATCGGTACGCAGGAACTGGTAATCCGCGCCGAGGCGGGTCGCTCCCCGGCGAACTTCCTGCAGGAAACCCTCCAGTTCCCGCAGGTATCCCTCGCGCAGCGCGGCGGGATCGCAAAACAGGTCGGGCAGCGCCTCCATGCCCTCGAAACGCGTGGGCCCAAGGAAGGGGAAATCCACCTCGTCCTTGTCCATCAGGTGGAAAACCACCACCTCGTGCTTCCGCTGGCGCAGCATCTGCACACCCTTGATCAGGGCCTCGCGGTCGACCAGCAGGTCGGAAAAGATCGCCACCAGGCCCCGCGTGGGCAGGTTCTGGGCCACCTGCTTCAGGATCGCGAGGATATCGGTCTTTTCCCTGGGCTTGTCGTTGGCCAGTCCGGACACGATCGCGTCGAGGTGCCGGGTCTGGCTGCGCGGTGGCAGGATGGTGCGGATGGCAGAGTCGAAGGTGACCAACCCCACCGCGTCCTGCTGGCGCAGCAGCAACCAGGCCGCGCTGGCTGCCGCGGTGGCCGCATATTCGCGCTTGGTCATCGGGCCCGAACCGTAGCCCATCGATTCGGAGACATCCACCACCAGCGTGCAGCGAAGGTTGGTCTCGGCCTCGAACTGCTTGATGTAGAACCGGTCGGTCTTCGACCAGACCTTCCAGTCCAGGTGCCGGATGTCGTCCCCGGTGGTGTATTCCCGGTGCTGGACGAACTCGACGGAGTGGCCGAAGAAGGGCGAGGGATGCATCCCCGCCAGAAACCCCTCAACCGCCTGGTGGGCGCGCAATTCCAGTCGGCCGATCCCGGCCAGCACGGCCGGGTCGAGAAACCGCCTCGGATTCTTGTTGTCTTTGTCGCGCTCGGCCATTCGCCAGATCCCGCCGTTGGTTTGGATTACCGTCTGCGGATCAGGCCGCGAAAATCGGCTTCAGGCGCTCGTCCCGCAACAGGTCGTTTTCCTTGTCGGGGGTCTCGCGGACCAAACGGGTGATCACGTCATCCGGGCTGATCCTCTCGCTGGCCGCTGTGAAGTTCACCAGGATGCGGTGACGCAACACCGGGCAGGCAAGGGCCTTGATGTCCTCGGTCTGGACATGGAACCGGCCCTTCAGGAGGGCCCGGGCCTTGGCACCCAGGATCAGGTTCTGCACCGCGCGGGGCCCGGCGCCCCAGGACAGCCAGTCGGTGACAAAGGAAGGCACTCCGGGCTCGCCGATGCGGGTCTGGCGTACCAGCGCCAGCGCGTATCGCAAAGCGTGATCCGAGGCGGGCACCCGCCGCACCAGGTCCTGGAGCCTGAGGATTTGCGCGCCGTCCAGAACCGGACGGATCGAATCGGTGCTGGTGCCGGTGGTCCTTCGGGCGATCTCCATCTCCTCGGAGAAGGATGGGTACCGGACGAAAACCTTGAACATGAAGCGGTCTTGCTGCGCCTCGGGAAGGGGATAGGTGCCTTCCTGTTCGATCGGGTTCTGGGTGGCCAGCACGAAAAAGGGATTGTCGAGCTTGTGGCGCACGCGGCCCACGGTCACCTGGCGTTCCTGCATCGCCTCCAGCAGGGCCGCCTGGGTCTTGGGGGGCGTGCGGTTGATTTCGTCCGCGAGGATCACATTGGAAAACAGGGGTCCCTTCAGGAACTTGAATTCCCTGGCACCGCTGTCGCGATTTTCCTGGATCACCTCGGTGCCTGTGATGTCGGCGGGCATCAGGTCGGGGGTGAACTGAACGCGGGAAAAATCCAGCGACAGGGTTCGGGCCAATGTCGAGATCATCAGGGTCTTGGCCAGACCCGGAACACCTTCCAGAAGGCAGTGCCCCTTGCTGAAAAGGGCGATCAGCAGTTCCTCGATGACCTGATCCTGCCCGACAATCACCTGGGACAGTTGGGACCGGATGGAGGAATAGGCCTCCTGCAGGGCCTGCACCGCCGCCAAGTCCTCGGATTGGGTGATGCCCTGGGTATTGTCAGTCATGAATGGCTTTCCCCGCGAATGTGAAAACTTCAAAGATTCGGTGATTCAAAAAACGCCCTGGCGTACCCGGGCACTCAACGCTGGTAAATCGGCAGGCATCCCTTGTCCAACTGCAGCATGCTCAAGTGCACCGCGGTGATGAACACCGGGCCGACATGCCCGCCCGTCCAGGAACCGTTCGCACCTTGCGTTCGCACCAAGTTATCAAATGATTCCTTCCGGTACTTGGTCCAGGTCAACTGATCCGACTCCTTGGCCCCCGGGAACAGCCGGGCGTAACCGTCATCTCCCAGCATGTAAACCGCCTGCGAGAAGTAGTACTGGGTGTACTCGTCGTGGCCCGTTCGATTGGCGCCCAGGGTCCCGAGTTTCTGCTGGCAGAACTTGAACCATTTCTTGACGAACTGGACCGAAGGTTCCTTGAAGTAGTCCCCTGCCGAGATGCCGCAGGCGATCGCGGCCGCGGTCAAGGCTGGCCGACCGTCACCGCCACCACCGCCACCGTATTGGTAGATGATTCCCCCCTCGGAATTGGTGCATTCCTCGAGGTAAACCACCGCGCGTTGAATCGCCTCGGGGGGCACCTCCAGCCCGGCGTTCCTGACCGCCCGGAGCGACTGAACCTGGGTGATGGTGACGGAACCCTCGTCGAAGTTGTTGCCTTCCTTGGCGGTCAGATAACCCCAGCCGCCGAATTTCACCGTCTTCCCCTTGCGGGTGGTTTCACGCACCGTCTGGGCGTTGAACGAAAACTTGGCCGCCCGCACCAGGATGTCCTCGAGGCGCTTGCGCCGTTCCACATCCTCCTCATCCCCGTACACGCTCGCCAAAAACAGCATGCCGAAACCGTGGCCGTACATGTACTTGCCGGCCTCACCCGGCAGGTTGGGGTTGCCGATCAGGCCGTCCTTGCCGCCGCCCTTCTGGGTGCGGGCCATCAGGAAATCAGCGGCCCGGCGGATGTTATCGCGGTACTTGCCTTCGCGGATGGTGCTGCCTTCCATCAACAGGCTCATTCCCGAGAGCGCTGTCATGGAAATCGGGTATTGGCCGTTCGCCTCCCAGTGGCCATCCCGGAATTGCTGCTGCACCAGCCATTCCAGCCCCTTGCGGACGCAATCACGGTACTCCTGGGGCACATCCTCGGCGCGGAGGGCACTCGCCCCAAAAAAGACCATCGCAACAAACAGCAAGGTCGATACCCGGGCAATCCGCATGGGTTTCCCTCCAGCTTTCATGCCTACTTTTGATTCGAAAATCCGGAGAAGCGCTCGCATCATTTGCCTCCCGGACCGGTGACTTGATGGACAATGCGGGTTCCTGGAGCCTCCAGCTCGATCCGGCCCCGCTTGGGATCGACCTTGAAGTTCTGGAACGGCTGCAGGTTGGGCCGTTCCTCGTCCATTAGGCGCTTGCCGGTTTTTTTGTCGATGCTCAAAAACGCCCCGACATTCTGCCTCGCGTTGCCGTTGCCCGGTTTGGTGTACCGGCTGGCGAAAAGGATGATCGGCAGATTCTCGAAATTCTCGGTGACCAGCAACTGGTTTTTGGCGGAAACCCGCCACGCGGTTTTTCCGGTCGCCCGGTCAAAGGCGTACAGTTCCCCGTTCGCCCCGACCAGGCGGACGCTGGTGGCCGCGTTGAAATTGGTCGACACCATCGCCCCGGGAGCCGATGGTTTGTCCAGCAGCAGATACAGCTTGTCCGCATCCGCGAACACCTTGGGGTTGGCCCCTTGCGCGTGCACCGTGTCCACCCTGGCCGACAGGATATCCCGGCCGGTTTCTATCGAAACCCTCCTGAATTTGCCGTCAGGCTCAACCCACGACAGCACCCCGGGCTGCTCGTCTTCGGCAAAACGGACTCCGGCGGGAATCTCCACCTTCCAGAATTCGTTGCCGCCCGAAGGTCCGGATGCGATCACCTCCATCCCGCCGGAGGGCAATTCCCGGGTATGGATCAAAGCGCTGTCGGAAACCTGAAGTTTGCGCCGGTAGGCCTGGGCCAAGTCGGTGCTGGGAACCACCACACCATCCGCGGCGCGGACCAGGCGCGTGGCCTTGGGGCTTCCATCCGTGTCCATCTCCACCACCAGCAGATTGCCCCCCATGGCGTGAACCCTGGAATCACCCCGGACATCTTCCCGAAGCCACATTTTCCGTCCGGTCACAGGATCGACCGCCATGAGTCCATCCTTGGTGAGTAGCGCCACCACGCCATCACCCAGAACCGCCGCCTCTCCGAGCGGGAATTTCCAATCAAGGAATTGGACCATATGGGCGCCTGGCGACTTTTCCAAAGGCGTCACAGAAGTGATCTGGGAGGTGGTTTGGCCGGCGGCCTCGCGCGGGTTGTGCAGGTTGAGGCTCCACAACTCGTGGCGGGTGGACTCGTGCTTTTGCACCGCGTCCAGAACCGAGACGGCGTTGAGCGCCTCGACCAAAACCAGATGGCCGCGGGTCTGGAATTTCAGGCGGGGAGCGTTGATGAGCCCGCTACCAAGCAGCAACTGTGCGGCCTGGGGCTGCCCGATGAGATTTTCCCTGGACAAGGTTTCCGACAGCACCTCGGCCCCTGTTTCGGAATCGACCATCCGGAACTGGTTGAAATTGGACCGACCGGTTGCGAATTGCAGGGTGAGTTTCATGCCCCTGAAATAGGGCAGGGATTCGCCGTCAAGCTTGAGGTCTATTGCCTGGTTGTAACGCGGGTTGTTGCCGGGACTGGATTCCACCGGCAAGGCTTTCACAGGCCCGTTGGCGAACCATCTGGACTGCCCGGACAGGAAGGGGGAAAGCCGGTGGTCGGTCCAAGCCAGGGCAAGCCACTGGGCCCCGGTCCGGCCATCAACCAAGGCCTCGGCACAGGTCGCCCCAAGATCCTTCAGGCACTCGGCAGCATCTGCCGCCAGGCCCTTTTCCAGGTAAAGATCCGAAAGCGCCAGCAGGGCCTCCCCCGTCTGGACCGGGGTGCGCGCGGATTGACGGAGGCTGATCCAGTCTTGCTCCGCCTGCAGGAAACCCGCCGCGCTGCCATCGGATGCGAAACGCCTGGCCAATTCGATCTGGGCCACGCGGCCGCTCTCCAGAAGGGAGCCGAAAACCTGGGCGAATTTGCGCATTTCGCCAATGGGGGCCTTGGCGGATTTCATGGCCTCCCAGCGGGAGGCGACTTTTTTCTCCAATTCTCCACGCGAGTTGGCCGCCGCTTTTTCCACCATGGCCGCTATCCTGCCCCGGGCCCATACATCCGGTGTGGCCTTCAGCCCAGCCTCCTCGGGCACGGCATCGAGGTCTCCATCCATGCCCATGGCCGCGATTTGCAGGTAGGTGTCAAACGCCTCCAAAACCTTGCCTTGGGCCTCACGGCCACGAGCCAGCAAACGCAGGTAAACCGATTTCCGCTTTTTCTCCTCCTTGCGGATCATCTCGAGAGTTTTGGCATCCGCCTGTGCCGGCACATCCATGGTGCAGGTGGCCTCAAAAGCCTGCAAAAAAGGCTCCGCTTTGGCAAAATCACGCCCGAAGTACTCGACAAACGCCTCGTGCAGGTTTTCCCTGGCCTTGGACAAGACATCCGGTCCGGGCTTGCCCTGGATGGAACGGGTCAGGTCATCCACCGCCCCGGCCCAATCGCCCTTGTCCAACCGCATCTGCCCCCGCTCCATGAGGCCAACCGGATCGTTGGGGTTGGCCATGATTCGCGAATCGATCTGGGCCAGCTTGGCGGACAGCAATGGAAAGGAAGTGACCTGGTCCGAAGTGACCGACATCATTTCGCCATCATGAAAAACCAGATTCCCCACCGGCGCGGTTTTCCGGCTTTTGGTTCGGGACGCAATCTGGCCCTTTTGCAGGTCAATGACACACACTTCGGGTTGCTTGCTGCTTTCGTTTCCGCGGAGGGGAAGATAAAGCTGGCTGCCAGCCACGGAACCATACCCTGAGGGCATGCCTGTATCAACCGCCCACAGCTTTTTGCCCCCGTCACGCAAATCAAGCGCGCGCACTTGCTTTTTGCCGACAACGATCACCTTGCCCTGGGTGACTCCGGCCACATAGAGATCCCCTTCCTCCCGTCGAACCTTCCACTGTTGGCCGCCATCCTTCAGTCCCAGGCAGACCACCGATTGCGAATCCGGCGAGGTGAACACCAGTCGGCCTTCAGCGATGCGGGGTGGGGTAGATTTCCATCCACCGGCGTTGGTTGGCTGTGTGCCCATCCCGGGATTGGGTATGCGGGGCATCATCGGCCGGCCACCCCGGATTGGTGGAGGCATGGCACCCGGAAAGCCCCCCATATTCCCACCTGCCGTCGGACCGTTCTCATTGGAATCGCGGTAGGAATAGGCCCAGACAAAACTCCGTGTGAGCAATTCCACTCCCATCACCACCCCCGCATTGGTGGGGCAGATCAAAATCCCATCGGCATAGGCCAGGTGGGCGGCGGAAGTCCGACGGAGGATGTCTTGCTGGGCGCGGTCACGCACCGTGCACAGACGCTGGATTCCCAGCAACCTGCCGGTGGCGGCATCCACCGTGACCAACCTGAGTTCCTGTTGTTTCTCGTTCAAAACAAAAAGGCGATCACCCAAAGGCAGCGGTGCGCCCAGGAAAAGACTTTCGGACAATTCGCCATTCGGTGCGCCGTCCCTGCCACCCAGCCTCCAGAGCAATTTCCCTGTCACCAGGTGGTAGGACTCGATCCGGTTTTGCATCACCGCGTCGGTCACATCGGAACCGAACCGGTTGAACATGCTGGCGGGGCCCTCCATGGGGCCGCCCATCGGAAAGCCGTTGAAGGAAGAAGCGAATGCAGGTGGAACCTCGAAATCCACCACGGTGAATACTCGCTGACCATCGCTGGAAATCGTGCCAACTGTTGAATTTTCAAAAACAACCGACGGGTTCCCGCTCACCGACATGCCGTTCATATTTCCGGACATGTAGCCGGTGAGCCAGGAATCCAGCGCGTCGCGGTGCTTGGGTTTGCTCAAAAGGCTTCCATTCGCCATGCGGTCGATCGACCAGTCGATCGGATTGGCCCAATGAATGGCACCGGTTTTCATGTTTCTTGCCACCAGCCCACCGTGACTGCGATAAACCGCCAGGGCTGTTCGGTTTTCCTGGGAGCCAATGTCCAATGCCAACGGCTGCTGGGCCGGAATAACCGCCTGGTTGCGGTCTTGGCCCAGATTCCTCTCAAACTCAGCCAATTTCTCAGCGGTATTGATCCCGGTGGTAAGGGGCAGGGACACAGTCGCCCGATCCGGCAAAGGGATGAAAATGCGCTCCAGAACGGTGGGTTCGGCCTTCCAGTTGGGTTCCAGGAAGGGCACACCACCCTGAACGGTCGCGTTGCGGCTAGCGTCTCCCCCCACCATTTCCCAATCCAGCAGGCTTCCGGTCGGCTTGGCTCCTCCGCTGGCGACCTGGTTTTTCAATTCTTGCAAGCTTCGTTTTTTACCCTGGAGAACCAGGTCACGGAGGCCCCGCTCCTCCATACGTTTCCAAAGCAAATCCTCACCCGGCTTGTCGCCGGCCATCCGAAAGGCCAAGGCCCCCTTCAACCAAATAGACTCTGGAAGGCTGGCTTCGTTGCGTGGGTCGCTCTGGAACAGGCGCTCGAAACAAAGGGCCGCCGCCAGAGGATCTCCCCGGTCCAAGTGAAAAGAGGCCAAAAGGGCCGCGGCTTGGCGCCCCGCATCGGTGTGCAAGAAGGATCGGAACACATTCGAAAGCTGTTCCAAATTCCCCTTTTCCCTGGCTTCCTTCAATTGGTTGGTGGCGGTTTGCCCGTAGGCGGCCTGGTAGATTTCGCGTGCGTCCTTGGGCAGCGAGGCGATCATGCGCCCGGCCAATGCCCGAATACTCAAATCTTTTCCCTGAACGGAAAAACCAGGCAGGGCCTCGCCCAGGCTTTTGACCAGGTCGGGATTCAGCCGGATGAAAACATCCTCGCCTGTTTCAACCAGGCGCTGGAGGATACCCACCCCCTTGGCCCAATCTTTTTCACGCAGGTAATCGGCGGCGGCTTCCAACCTCTTGTTCAATTCCGGGTCGCGCGGGAGTTCGACCCCGGATTCCATCCCTGACTCACCACCCCCCGGTTGAAAAATCCCCGGGGCGATTTGAACCTGAACCTGTCTGGAGAAGACCATCCCCGAGGAAAACGCGACAAAAGCCAAAACAAAAAAGGCCAGATTCCACCTTGAGAGCATCCCGGGTAGGGCACCCGCACCCTCGGCACGAAGGGCCGCCAAGGAAGTAGGAGGGGCAACACCGGGGGAGGCCTGGGCGAATCGCCTGTCGGAACTCCTTTTCCGCGGCATCGATAGTCTCCGTAGGTTCCCGGCTGGGAACCGGGTGGTACAAACTTTTATCTCACCCCATTCTGCCCGGATGAATCCACTCGGGCAAGCACCGGGCAGAAAGTCCGTGATGAGCCCCGCCTTGTTTTTTTGGGTGAAAAATTGCAGCTGTAATAAAACTTCCCAAACCAATGTAAGAAATTAAAGGCGTTAACGGAAACTCATCGCCTTGCTCTTGTGATTTGGGCAACCATTTCGGCCGGACCTTTGGGATTCCCACCGATCAATTCAGGCATCCCGTCACCCGACTTGAGCAATTCCGACCAGTCACCCGCGCCGGTGCCCTCCACTCCGAAAAAAACCAGCCGCGAAGGCGGGTTGCTGGACAACAACCCTGGCAAGCCCCCGAAGCGAAGCGCTCCCGGTAGAAACCATTCCAATTCCCCGTCCTTGCCCCAGTCAGCACGGGCGTGTTGCGTGTAGTTGAAATGGTTCAAATCGGCCACCACGGCCTTCACCGATTCCCCCAATTGGCACCCGGCCACAGCGGCCAGGGTGTTTCCAGCCATTACGGGCATTCCCTCTGTGAAGCGCAGGCCTTTCACCACCAGGGCCAAATCCCGGACCGACTCGGCCAATGCCGGCCTGTTGTAGCAGTAGGTGTATGGGGCGTTGCCACGGGTGAACGCTTTTTTCCACGCGTCCCCGCCGCGCTGGTAGGAAGACCCGGGAACAACCACCCGCCATCCCTCATTCAGCAGGCCGGCAACCTCAGGATCCTTCGACTTTCCAACCCAAACCACGGTGCCCTTGCACCCCGATTTGGGTTCCAACCGGTCGCAAATCAGTTTCCTGTCCGTTCCTGAATGGGTGATTTCCAGCTTTTGGCAAGCAAAATCTAAAATAGATTCACCTTGGCCCACTTCCCTCACCTGGATTGCCTCGGGCCGAATCGCTTCCAGATCAAATACGGTCCTCGCATACGGGCCGACCGCCTTTTTCCAGGCTTGCGCACCCGCTGCCCTGTTGGACCTGATCCACTCCTCCTCTTCCTTTTCCAGCCTGGCTCTCAATGCCGCAGCCGAAAGGGCCGATTCGGGGCGGGGATGCTCCTTGTCAAAAACCGCCAAGGCCGCGGGTAGCACCGGTTTAAAAGATTTTTCGCGAACAGGCACCTCACCAGCCAAGCCCAGATGGCTGACCATCCAACCGTACATGTATTCACGGGATTTTTGGTTGTAGTTGTGCCCGAATTCCGGCCAGCACTTGGCTTGGACCAGGTTATCCACCCCACCCAACGCGTACAGCTTCTTCAACTCGGGCAGGCCTTCCTTTTCAATCGCGATAGTCCAGTCATTGGCTCCGCTCATGGCCAGGGGACGTGGATAAAACAGCCCGGCAATCTCAACATTCCCGGTTCCAACCCGCAAATATGGTGCGTTTTCACAATTGCAACCGCCTTGCATCCGGGATCCGACCATCACGGCTGGAAATGCCACCGCCGGCCTTTCATCCAATGCTCCAAGGAGAAAAGTCTGTGTTCCACCGCCACTGGCACCGGTCACCCCGATCCGTTTGGGATCCACCTGATTCATGGAAAGCAGAAAATCAAGGGCCCTCAAGCTGTTGAGGGTCTGCAATTGGGTCTGGCCCTGAAGGTGCAAAGCGGCCCCAGGGTCCTGAAAACCATCCCGGTGGGGAATCGGGCCGTTGTCCGCGTAGCCGACCATGTCGTAATGAAAAACAACCGCGCCAAGCATCGCCAGGTTGGTGCAACGGGCCTGCAAGGGATATAAGGCACCCTCCATGGTGGATTCTGCCCCGGATGCGATTTCCTTTTTGGCGGCCGCCTCCGAGTTCTCGTAAAAGCGACCATTTTGCCAATGCCCGTGAGGACTTAGAACACCGGGCCTTTTGCCATCCTTCACCGCCTCCTTGCCCTTTGGCAGGTAAAGAGACCCGGTGACCAGCAACCCGGGAACACTTTCGAAATGGACGGCATGGACAGAATATTCCGGCCTGTCCGCCACCTCACGGACAACCGGTTTCAAGGGAACAAAGCCGGGCTTTGGGTACAGTCCCAATGAAACATTCAGTTGCTCACGCAAGTGGGCGGAACGCTTGGCCCATTGTTCACCTGACTGGGGCGGGACAAAAAAGAAATCGGTGTCATTCAGGGTTCGCAGACGACTACCTCCGACTAGCCCTGCCGCCTTGCCAGGCGCCTGCCCCCGAAGGCCCGATGAAATTCCGAATAAAAACAGCGCCCCAAACACCCAGGAATAGATCCACTTTTGCCCGGCAAATCTCAAACCGCTCATGTTTATTCCCCACCAGTCGCCTTATTTGCTCTTGCCTAGCGAGATTAAGGGCAGGGATTCCTTTGGTCAAACGAGTCCAAAACCTCCAGAAACAGGCAGGCAACCCATTTACCCCAAACCCACTCCGAACCCAAATTCCACCATGGCCAAAGAAAATTCCCCAGTTGTGTCAGGTAGTGATTTGGGGTTAAGGGCAACCGATTGACCAAAGGGAGGCGAGGTGACGGATGGATCCTTTGATTGCCTTGTTGCTCGGGGTTTTTATTGGCTCCCTGATTTCAGGCGTTCTGGTGTGGCTGACCACCCGTCCAGACAGGCTTTATTCCAATTCTGAACCCCTACGGATTTTGAGGGGCATGGTGGGCAAGGGAATCCTGCCCAGCCATGTATGGGAACAAGTTTCCCGCCAGATGCGGTTGCAAACACAACCGGATCAGAAGGAATCGTTCCCCGCCCCCAGCCAAACAATCGGTTACCAAATCCCGGAAGACGATTCCCCGGCGGAACCAAGCCAGTGGGGTTTGGGTACTCGCATGGTGCTTTCACTTTGGTGCGTTTCAGGGTTGGCGGTGATTGCAAGGATCAACGCAGCCTCCTGGGTGCTGGCCTTGATAGCCGCAATGATTGGTGGGGCCGTTTGGACTTTGGTGCGTAACCCGGCTTGGCTGCAGCGGCCCGCCATTCGGTTTACATGGTTTTGGGGCGGCATCGCCGGGTGGACTCTTTCAGCCTTGGCCTGCCAAGGCGGTGAGGTTGACCCCCAGAAGCTGATTTTGGCCGGAATGGCCGGTTTGGCCAGCGGGCTGGGAGCCATGGTGTCATTGAACGCCTCCCTGCGCCGCATTGCCCCTTCTATGGCTTCACTCCTGGGGCAGTCCATCCTCTTGTTTGGCCCGATTTTCCTTCTGCCGGCGGATTTTGGAAAGTGGGATGCTGAATCCCGAGACTGGGCCCAAGTACTGCCCTTCAATTGGCTACCGTTCGCCGGGGCAGCTTGGGCACTCAGCCTTGCGGCCCGCAGCGGCTTCAATCGAACCGGTTTGGTGACCGGCCTTTCGTTTTTTGGATGTTGGCTGGCTGGTTGGGCTGCCATTCTGCTTTCCGCATCCGGGCAGGGAAGGGGCCTGCCCGGTTTTGTCCTGGGCGCGTTTAGCGCCACAACGGTTATCGCTATCCTGACCCGCCTTGTCACCAGGCAGGAAGCCCGGATGCTGGGAAAAATCCCGACCGGCCCGCTCAGTTTCATGGTGACATTGTTCCTGGGCGGATGTGCCACCACAATTTGGATGGCACGGTCAGGCTATTCCCCCGCGCTGGAGGCGGCCCTATTCCTCGCGGGAAGTGTTAGCGCCTGGATCGCATTGGCGCTCCTCGGTCGCAATCTGTGGGGCGTGGCTTCCCAAGGTTGCCTTTTGGGTTCCATCGCTTGCCTTTCGGTCTACATGCACAACAGCGTGCCGGTTTCGGCATGGTGGCCTTTCCTTGCCAAATTTATCGGATTGGGTTTGAGCATCGGAACCATGGGATGGTGCCTGGCCCAATGGCGATTTCCCAGCCGCAAAAGCCTTCCATTCGTTTGCGCCACATCCCTTGCCGGGGTGATTGGATGGCTTTTGCCCACACAAGCCCTCGTCATGGCCACCCTCGTGGAACCGACCTGGATGTCTGAGGTGATCCGGGCCCCGTTGGCAGGCTGGTGGAATTTGCCCCTTGCGGTTTTTTCAGTCGGCGTAGCCTGGTGGATGCACCGCTCGTTGCCCGGGATGCGTGCCGAAATTTGGTTGACCCAATTCATCCTGGTTTTCGCGGGCCTTGCCACCGCTTGGGCGACACTGGGTTTGGACACGGAAGAAAGCTCCCAGGGGGTTTTGGCGGTGCTGGCCTCCTGGTCGCTGGGTGGTTTGGCCCTGGGAATGTTCCGCAGCCGCTGGTCCGCCTTTTTCGCCCCGGTATTCCTTGGGTTCGCCTGGTTTTTGGCCTGGAGCCAGTCAGGGAGAATGCCGGCGGCTTCACCACTTTGGAGCATGGTCCCGGCCTGTACAGCGTGGCTGATGGGATCCTTCCACAGCCTGATTCATGGCAAGCGGTGGGTCCTGCTGGGCTCCGTCGGTTCCATCATGGTCGGACTTTCCGCATGGTCGGCCTTTGAATCGGTTCACTTCGGACCAGGCTTGCTGGTTGGAGCATTGCTGATTGCCTTGAACCTGATGGCCTTGGAAATGCGTCACCAAAGGGATTGGCTTGCCCCCCAAAGCTACCGCAAAGCCCTCCGTTTGAGGGAACCCTCACTTTGGCTTGGTGTTTGCCAGATCCTCCTTCTGGCCGGGAGTTTTCTGACTGTTCGGGATTCGGGACATGGGGGCTGGCTGGCCCTGGCATTGATTGCCCAATCGGTTGTCCTCTGTATGGTCCGTGGCGACCAATCGGCCCAACTGGCCCAATTGCAAGGCCTTGGGGCGGCCATGGCGGGTGGTTTGTTTGCCATGGGTGTGGGTGAAAGCCTTGATTCCCAGGTCGTTTTCCCCGGGCTCCTGGCCACCGTTCCTTCCCTTGGTTTTTTTGTTCCGGGAGCACTGGCTGGAATCGGGATCCGACAAATGGTCACGCGCCATGACAAATCACCGAAAGACCGCGGGCCACAAATGGCTTTGGTCATCCTCGCCGCGCCGTCTTTGTTCACTCTTTTCCAATCGGTTTCTCCCTCTCCGGATTGGTCTCAATGTATCATGGCCTTTATCTCGGCCAGCCTGTGGCCCGCCCTGGCATGGATAACCGGAACCCGAGCAGGGCATTCCTCCCGGGGGTGGTACCAAGCCACCCTGATAGCCATGGTGATCCCATTGGCAATGGCAGGTATCAGCCTCTTTGGCATTGAAGGGATCGGGATCCAGGAAGTGGCCATTGCGACCTTGTTGGCCAGCGGGTTGACCGCTGGTTGGTGCCTGATCGCTCCCTATGTGGATATTGCGTGGTCGCTTCAGTCGCGCCAGGCATTCGCGACCACCGGGCGACACTTGCTGGCATTGGGGCTGGCCCCCATGTGCGTGTTGGCTGGGTTGGCACAAATCAGCATTGGTTCCGGCTTTTCCGACAGCCAGTGGCTGACCGTGCCAGGGGTTTGCTTAGCCGCCCTTGTCTCGGCCCTGCTAGCCAACGAACAGCGCAGCCTACGGAAGGCCATGCGACTCCAGGCCTTTTGCCTTGGCTTCCTTATGCTGGGCTTGGTTTGGATGTGCGGATCGTTGCAATTCTCTGCCAGTGTTTCAAGAAACTCGGCATTCTTTTTTGGGTCACTCCTCCTCCTTGTTGGCGCGTCCTCGCGGGGCCGGACTTCGGCATGGCAACCATCTCTTCAATCCGGCGGGACGATTGCGCAGCTTGCCGTATTGGGGTGCCTTGGCTTGTCATTGGTTACTGAAACCAGCCTGCCTGGCTTTTTGGCCGGCTGGGGGATCGACACCTTTGCCACCGATTGGAGATCGTGGCTGTTGGAAATTTCGATCCTGAGCCTGCTATTTGGCTTCACCGGGCGATTTGCCTCGGGTGAGAACTTGCACCCATCCATTCGCCTGGCATTCCTCGCATGGGCGGCAACCGGGTGGGTTGGTATCGCGATCGGCAGTCAGGGTGCCAACGCGCCAGGGTACCTCCTGGCGGCTACCGGGCTGATTTGTGGAGCAAGCTGGGTGATTCGGCAGCCGGCCGTCAAACCTCATCAGTCGGGTGAACTCCCGAACCGGGAAGCGGCTTGATCGCCCGGGCCTTCAACTGGTCCGCAACCTTTTCGGGGGACGGGAAGGTTCTGAACCACCCAATACCTGGATGGTGAATACCCACTTTCTCAGGCTTGCCTTTGCAAAGGAGCATCCAGGGCAAGCCGGGTTTCGATTCCAATGCCTGAATCCATTTTTCAAGGTTTTCCAAGGTTGGATTGGATTGCATCTCCACCAGCACGCATTCACCCGAACTTGGGCAATTGATCTCAAAATCAGGAACCCAAAACCGTTTTCCACCACAAGGAATAACACGTCTGGAAACTGCTATCTCCCACCCGGGCTGTGTTTCACTCCACAGTTTTTGAAAACCTGCGATTTCCGGGTTGGACCCGGTAGGGGCTTGGTGACGGTTGGGTAATTCCGCCATTCCGGATTGGTATTCCCAATTCACGACCTTTTTCTGTTTCTTTCCCCACTGAATCCGGGCCGAAATTCCCACCCCCGGAATCGCCATCGCGGTTGGCAAAAAGCAGGCCAACCTGATCCCATATTTGGTCGTGGCTTCAAAAAGGCTCAGGGGGCCATCGAGTTGGATTTCAAACGCCCCACCCCCACCGGATGGTGAAATATGCCAGTGCAATTGGTGAAACTTGGCTGCATGGACCAAGCCGCGTAATTGCCGGCTGGTTCCGGCTTCCAATTGAAGGCGCAGGTGCTCCGCACGCAGAACGATCCCCTGGGCCAGGGCAAGGTTGTATTCACCTACCAACCGCTCCCAGGTGATATCCTCGAACGATTCCACCCGTTCATTGCCGGGGACATCTGCATAGAGGGAATGTAAATAAGTATCCGGATCCAAGCCGAGCGACGCGGCCTCATCCGCGACCAGGGCCTCCCGGGCTTTTACATCCGTACCGCCAGCCAACCGGATCTCGGCAGCCCGGGCAAAAAGCCTGAACCGATTTTCCCATCCCAGTTGCACGGGTGGCGGGACAAGGGCGCACCTGCCCTCCAAAACCCTGGCCAGCCCCTTCCAGACGATGGGCTGATCCTGAGCCTCCACCAACGCGGCCACCTCCTCCCTTAAGGCTGACAGAGACATACCGGCCGCCTTGCGGAAAATATCCAGCAAAGTTTCCGCAGAATCTTTGCCAGGGGCAGCCTCGGACCGCAGGAAAGCCGGTTTCAGGTTGCCCCGGTAAGTGGTGGCCCGAAGGAGGTCACTGGTAAGCATCGTGCCTTCGCCTGCGGTTGCTGATAAATTCCTCCTTGGTGCCACGAACCACCACCTCGTAAAGGATGGCCTTTTTTCCCTCGTGGCGCCGCAGGATCCTGCCCAATCGCTGAACATGCTCGCGGACTGTTCCGCTACCCGACAACACAACAGCCACGCCGGCCCGGGGTACATCCACCCCCTCGTTCAACACCCTGCTGGTGGCGAGGACAGGCAAGGTTCCATCGTGGAAAGCCTTCAGCAACGCCTTCCTCTCGGGCGGCTTGGTCAGGTGGGTCAGTGCGGGTACCAAAAACCGGTGGGAAATCCTGTAAACGGTCGCGTTGTCGGAAGTAAAAAGCAGCACACGATCACGGTGGTGATAGGCAAGCAACCGTTCCAGTGCCTCCATTTTGGCCTCGCATTGCTGGAGCAACCGCCGCTGCAACAGGAACGCCTTGAAGGCCCTTCGGGCCTCAGGAGTGCGGGAACATTCCCTGAGGAATCGGTTCCAACCACCCGCCCCACCAAGGCTGTAACCCTGGGATGCCAGGTAATCCTTCAACAGGAAGCTTTCGTTGTCGTACAGTTCCCTCTCCCCGGGCGACAAATCCACCCAGACCCGTTCCGTCTGGTAATCCGCCAAATGGGTTCCGGAAAGTTCGGAGATATCACGCCGGTAGACCACCGGACCGACCAAATGGTCCAGAAGGGCATGACCGCCATCTTCCCGCTCGAGGGTGGCCGTCAAACCCAGGCGAAACGGGGCAATCGACCCCTTTGCTGAAAACTGGGTGGTGGCCCCCGGTAAATGATGCACCTCGTCAAACACCAACAGGCCGAAACGGTTGCCCCATCGTTCCACCTGCAGGTAGGCAGAATCGTAGGTGGCCACCGTGATGTCCCTCCAATCCAAAAAGCCTCCCCCGGCCATTCCCACCTGTTCGCCGAACGCTTTTTGTAATTGGGATTGCCATTGGTGCATCAAATCAATGGTTGGGCAGACCACGAGAGTAGGTCGACCCGCCCGGTGGATAGCCAATTGCGCGACAAAAGATTTACCGGTTCCGGTGGGCAAAACCACCACGCCGCACCCTCCACCGTTCCACCATTCATCCACCGCGGACTTCTGGTGGTCGAAGGGTGTCATGGATTCCTTGAAGGGAAACGGACGCCTGTTGTAGCCCCGGGCCTCGTCGACATGGGGAACCTTGGCCGCCACCAACCACTCCACCAAAGCCCTGTAACGAATGGCTGGAAGGCGATGGATTCTGTCCTGCGGGTCCAACTTCAGGTCCGAAAAATGCCGGGCGATGGCCGCCAATTCCTCTTTGGCAGTGACATGGAGGGCTAATGTTCCAGAAACAAAGCGCAGGGTTATCGATGGAGTAATTCCGGTTTCCATGTTGGCTTATCTTAAAGAGAAAAAACCCACGGGGCCTAGATATCTAAATCAAAGCACTTATAACAAAGGTTTGCTGGCAGCCTCCTGTGAAGGCGATGCCCTGGTTTCGAAAATCGATACAATTTTTGCATAGGATCATTATTCGAAACCGGGTTCAAGGAACCCCGGCTTTCAAATCTCCCACCATGGTTGGATGGCATGCTTTCCCACCCCCTGAAAGTATTTTCCGGCCGAGCCAATTCACCACTTGCCTCACGGATTGTGAATCACCTGGGTGACACCCTGGGGGCCATGAGTGTCACCAACTTCCCTGACACCGAAACGATGGTTCGCATCGATGAGGATGTCCGGGGAAGGGATATCTTCATTGTGCAACCCACATGCCCGCCAGTGAATGAAAATCTGGTGGAGCTTTTGGTGATCATGGACGCATTCAAACGGGCGAGTCCTTCCCGCATGACCATTGTTCTTCCATATTACGGGTACGCCCGACAAGACAGAAAGGATGTGGGCCGCGTACCGATCACCGCCAAGCTGGTCGCCAACCTCCTGACAAGCGCGGGAGCCGACAGGATTTTGGCGCTCGATCTCCATGCCGCCCAAATCCAGGGCTTTTTTGACATACCGGTGGACCATCTCCACGCCGGGCCCGTTCTGAATGAATATGTGCGCAGCCTGAATCTGGCACCCTCGGACTATGTTTTGCTGAGCCCCGACGAGGGCAGCATCAAAAAAACCCTGAACTACCAGAAAAAACTGGGAGGCTCGATCGCGATCGTGGACAAGAGGCGTTCCAGCGCCACAGAAACCAACCAGGCCAACTTGATCGGCGCCAGCCTGGAAGGCAAAACCGTTTTTATCTTTGACGACATGATCTCCACCGCCGGAAGCGTGGTGGGAGCCGCCAATGTCGCGAAGAAAAACGGGGCCAAGGAAATCTATGTCCTGGCCACCCATGGGGTGCTTTGTGGAAACGCGATCGAAAGGTTGCGAGACGCCCCCATCAAGGAGGTGGTGATCACCGATTCCATCCCGCTGCCACCGGAAAAACAACTGCCCAAAATCCGGGTTCAATCGGTCGCCGCCCTGCTGGCGGAGGGTATTCGCCGCATCCACCACGATGAATCGGTGAGCAAGCTGTTCCTTTGAGCCTGGGTTGATCGGAATTAACCCGGATTCAACTTCCCGGCGGGGCGAACACCAGATTCCATTTTTTGATCTCAGGCTGTTTTGCCCTGACTGTTCATGCGTCGCAGCAATTCATCGAACAGGGTTCCGCCCAGCAAGGCCAAACCGATCACCGAGAATTCCAGGTCGCTTGGAACTCCGGCAAAGTTGACGAGGTTTTGCAAAAGAGGCAAAACCGCTGTCCCAAGCACCATGCCTATCACGGTTCCCTCGCCACCCCGCAGGCTGCAGCCGCCCAAAACCGCACCGGTAATGGCATAGAGTTCGTAAAAATTGCCAGCGGTGTTGGGTGAGGCGGTTCCCACATCCATCAGGAACAACAAACCGAACAAACCAGCCAAACCGGCGCACAATGTGTAGGCAAGAATCTTATAGGCATCGGTGTTGATACCGGAATACTTGGCCCCCTTCTCATTGAAACCAATTGCCAGCATGTAACGACCATGTGTGGTGGCATGTACCAAAACCCAAGCCAGAAGGGCGACAACAAACAGGATCCAAGCGGGCATGGGTAAACCCAAAAAATGCCCATTTTCCAGATTGAAAAACCAACCCAGGTCCTGCCTTCCCCCCACGCCGACATCGCGGCAGGCATCACGGAACAGGGCCTCACCCTCCGGCAAAGCCCCTTTCAACCAATCACCCAACTTGTCAAACCGCACCTGGGTGAGGAACTTGGCCAGACCCCGCCACAAAAACAAACCACACAGGGTGACAATAAAGGGCTGCAACCGCAAACGGGTGATCAGCAAACCCTGCCCGAGGCCGATAAGGCAACTCCCGGCAAGAACTATCAGGCTTGCCGCCACGGGAGACCAACCAGCCTCCAGGAAAAGACCGAAACTGACGGCGGACAGGCAGACCACCGAACCGATGGACAGGTCGATCCCCCCTGTCAGGATGACTAAACCAACCCCAATGGTGATGATGCCCCGCTCCCCGATTCGCCGGGCCAGATTGTTCAGGTTTTCATTCTGAAGGGAATTCGGATGGCTATAGGCCAAAAGCCCGACCAAAACCACCAGCAAACCGATCACACCGAGCAAGCGCTGGTATTGGGCCAAATAGATACTTGAATCCTGGGGTTTCATCTTCATCTCCCGCCGGGCAACGCAGTTTCCGCCGGGCTGCCAGTTGCCAGGGCCATCACCGCTTCCTCGCCGAACTCCGACCTGGCAAGTTCCCCGGCAAAAGCCCCCTCATGCATCACCAGGATTCGATCCGAGACAGACAGCACTTCCTCCATGTCGGAGGAGATCATCAGAATGCCCATTCCTTTGGAGGCAAGGGACCGCATGATGCGGTAAATTTCCTCCCGGGCCCCAACATCGACGCCACGGGTGGGTTCATCCAGGATCAGAAGCCTGGGGTTCCTCGCGAGCCATTTGCCCAGGACCACCTTTTGCTGATTGCCACCCGACAACATGCCAACCGGTTTGGCGGAATTGGGGGTTTTCACCCCCATCCCTGCGATTTGCTCGGCGACCATACGCCTTTCGGCCCCACCCAAAATGATTCCCAGACGGTTCAGCCAATCGAGATTGGGAAGCGATAGATTGTAGCCAACCCCGGTCTCCAAAAGGAGACCATGCCCCCGGCGATCCTCAGGGACCAAAGCCATCCCCATATCGATGGCACGACGCACATCGTTTGCAGGAACCTCCTTGCCTTCGAGGAGCACCCTGCCGTCCACCCTTTTGCGGAGGCCGAAAAGGCATTCGGCCATTTCAGTCCGACCGGCGCCCATCAGTCCAGCCACCCCGACGATTTCACCGGATTGAACTTTGAAAGAAACGCCTTCCCTGCCGGATTGGCCATGGCGCAGCCCTTCCACTTGAAGGACTGTGCCCTTGGCTCCGCTATCTTGCCCGGGTCGGGCTGGTGGCTTGATTTCACGGCCCACCATCAGCTTGATCAAGGCATCGTGTGAAATCTGGCTTCTATCCAGATTGCCGGCATTTTTGCCATCCCTCAACCCAATGACCCGGTCCGCCATCCGGCCAACCTCTCCCAAACGATGGGTGATGTAGATGATGCAAACGCCTTGGGCCTTCAGGTCCCTGACCACTTCCTCCAATTGGTCTGTTTCTTTTTGGGTGAGACTGGAGGTGGGCTCATCCATGATCAGAAAGCGGACGGTCATGGACAGGCTGCGGGCTATTTCCACCAATTGTTTTTGGCCGGGTGAAAGGTGGGAGACCGTGGTTCCCGGATCGAGCTTCAAACCGACCTTTTCGAGAAGCTGAAAAGCACCCTTCCTTGTGGCGGAATGGTCAATGAGCCCAAACGGTCCTCCCCAGCGAATTTCTCGGCCCAGGTAAAGGTTGTCGGCTATGGAAAGGTTTTCCGCCAGGTTCAATTCCTGGTGGATGAGGCTAATTCCCCCGGCCATGGCCTCGCGAGGGGATGGAAAGGATATATCCTTTCCATCCAGCAACAGTTGGCCGGCATCCGGCTGAACCACCCCGGACAAGATCTTCATCAGGGTGGATTTCCCGGCCCCGTTCTCGCCAATAATGGCGACAACCTCGCCCGGAAAAAATTCAGCCGAGACACAATCCAGGGCTTGCACCCCGGCGTATCGCTTGCAGATACCCTTTGCCTCGAGGGCAGGTCGCCCGGAATTGGTCGTCATTTGCCCAGGGTCTTTTTCAATTCCGCCTGGAACTCGTCGACATTATTCTTCTTGATCACCTTGTGGGCGACATCGATGATCCCACTGGCGGGCGCCTTGAAACTCCCTGGGTCCTTGGCCAGCTTGGACATGATTTTCACCGATTGGAAACCAAACTGATAGGGTTGCTGGACCACGGTGCCCACGATGGATCCGTCGCGGATCCCGTCGAGAGTGACTTCCTGTTCATCAAAACCGACGATTTTCACCTTGCCAACCCGCTTGGCATCCTTGGCCGCGGATAGGATGGCAGGGGGGTTGTAGGCCCAAAGGCCGACCATCGCCAGGTCCTCGGTGGCGGTGTTTTTGGAAAGGACATCGGCGGCGTTGTCCTTGGCTTTCTTCTGGTCTGTGCCGTCGGTGTAGGTTCCAATGACCTCATACTTGCCGTAGGTCTTGTTGTCCGGGCAGTCACGCAGCCCCTTGGATTCCGCCAATCCCTCGAGAACATCAATCACGCCCTGGCGGCGTTCCTTGGCATTGGCGGGGTCCATCTGTCCGACAAAAATCGCCACCTTGCCACCATTGGGCATGGCTTCCTTCACCAGTTCACCCACGGCCCGGCCGGCCTGAAGGTTGGCGGTTCCCAGATAAGCCAATCGACTACTTTTGCTGGCATCGTTATCCACGCACAGGAGCGGGACCTTCTTGGCGACGGCATTCAGGAATTCGGTCTGGTTGTCCGGGCTGATCACGCTGACCGAGATGGCTTTGACACCCTTGGCCAACAAATCCTCGATAATGCTTTTCTGGCTGGCGGCGCTGGAATCCTGTGGCCGCTTGAAAACCAGGGTGACACCCTCCTCTTTGGCCGCGGCCTGGGCACCAGCCTCGCAGATAGTCCAAAATTCGGCGGGGTTGTTGGATACGAACGCGACTATATCACCACCCTTGGCGGAGGCCCCACCTGATTTGCCCGCCTGTGGTTTTGACCCGCAACCCACCAGGACCACAGAGAGGAAAGTAACCCCCAAAACTTGAAGTCCTTTGGGAAGGCGCAGGGCGGAGAGAGTCAGCATGGCAAAAATTCCCCAAGGGAAAGGCAGACCCGGGTCCGGTTGGTGCCACCATCCCAAAACCCAATGGTCCTAGAACCGAAGTTGAAAGCGATAGCACCAGCTTAAGGGAAGGGATGCTGACTGCAAGAGGCTGCCATGGCGGCTTGGGGAAAACAAAAACCGGCTCTTTTAGAAGGAAAAATCAAAACTCAAACCACACCCTTGACGGATTGCCGGCGAAGGTCGCGCACTTTTGCGGCGTCTTCTGGTTGAAAACCGGACCGCTTCAGGATCTCCTCACCCAAACGGATGCTATCTGTGGTTTTTAGGCCGTAACTGAGGTCAGGGGCCGCCTCAACTCCCCTGCTTTTTCTTGAAATAATGGCGGCTTCTGCCAATTGAACACCGTCCGCAGGCCCGAAAGAGCCGCCATCCCTATCCATCCCGCCTGCCAAAGGCCTCGTGTTGGCCGCCCCAGGTTTGACCCGGGTGGCAAGAGATTCCTGCTCCACCACCATTCTGCCCAACTCATCCGAGAGGAGGGCGGCCAATTCACCATCACCGCATTGTTTTGACAGGGACTCGCTGATCACCACCACTTTGGCCGCCTTGTGGCTCAGAACCAATTTGGCTTCCCCTGTGGTTTGGAAAATTGGGTGGACACCCAGGCCCGGGTTTTTGGTGATGATTTCATGTCCGATTTTAGCCACCCGAACCGCTTCACCAGCGGTCGCAGACTTTTCCCCGGGTTGGGGTGGCTTGTAGGGAAGGTTGGAAGGCAATTGCCCGTTTTCCTTCGCCTCGGAAGGAATATTCCAGGAATCACTCACACCCAGGCCCAAACACCCGGTTAGAAACAGGGCAGGGCAAACGCCAAAGGAAGTTTTTCTATAAAAACGCATGCGTGGGCTCCTTCGCACAAGGAGAGCCCATGCACCTTCCCAAACTTCCTGTCTAGGCCAAGATGTGTGGACAAACGGTCTTAATATTTCAAGACATGCGCAAAAGCACTTTCCCATCTTTCCCAGCCCGATCAGCCTCTTGAACAGCCGATCGGAAGTCTTCAAACGGAAACACTTTACCTACAGGGCTTTGCAAAACACCTCTTTTCATAGCAGCAGCAACCTGACGAAAGGTGGACCACATGGTCAACTTGCTTTGATCCTGAGTCCATTCAGATAGCCAAAAGCTTTCCACTTTGCGCATTCCAGCCATCAATTGGCTGGAATGCAGCGGAATCGGCTCACCAGATAATCGCCCATAAATCATCAAACTCCCATGCCGTCTGAGAGCGGGAATGAGGGATGCCCCAGTTGGCCCACCTACCGCATCCAAGGCCGCATGAAGTTTTTCATTTCCCAAAGCCAATTGGATTTTTTCAGTCAATTCGTCTCCGGAACCCACGATCACCTGGTCGGCCCCCAACCCTTTCAAAATCTGCCCCTGCTCCTCACGACGAACGATATTCAAGGTTTTGAAACCGAGGTCTTTCCCGAGACGAACAATCATCTGCCCGACAGCCCCGGCAGCGGCTGTTTGCCCAATCCATGCCCCTTGGGACGGCCTGAGGAGCTTCCGAATCATGACCCAGGCCGTGACGGGATTCACAAAAAAGGATGCGGCCTGTTCATCCGGGACTTCTGGTGCCAAGGGAATTGCCCGAATGGCTGGAATCACGCAATGACTGGCCCAGGAACCGCCATCCTTGGCGATAACCGCCACTCTTTTTCCCATCACACGCCAAGCCAAGGGACCTTTCCCGGCCTCTACCACCCCAACCCCCTCAAATCCGGGACAGCAGGGAAGGGCAGGTTGGCGCCCGTAGCGATTTCTAATCATCAACAAGTCTGAGGGATTGATCGGGGCCATCACCATGCGGACCCGAACCTCATTCCACCCGGGTTCGGGGAGGGCAGATTCCTCAATATTTAATCTATCCCTAGGCTCGCCCCACTCTCGAACCACTAAAGATTTCATTTGATCACCATTTATAAAAAAATATTCGAATTAAAGCCCAATTCCATGTAAAGGCAGGCAAACCCTGAGGACGATACGGGATGTAACGATCATTCCGTTTCCAGAAACAGGTCTGTCATTCATGCTCAACCGAAATTCAGGAGGTGAATGACAATGGCATTTGCCTCCCGGAAAATCCGCGGTTGGTTTTGGGTCACCCTTCTTGGCAGTGCCTGCCTTGAAACGGGTTGTTCCAGAAGATTTTACAGAAACCAGGTCGACAAGGATGTGGACACCGTGTTGGCGGGGAAGGATCACCATCCCGCCTGGAAAATCGAGGAAATGAACTATTACCCGGATCCCCGATCCCGCTTTGCCTCCCCAGGCAATCAGGACCGGCCACCAATGCCTCCCGATGACCCGGCGGCCATGCAGGATTCGCCACGGCCCCAAAAGCCAGGAAAACAGGGAATTGAATACGTCGAAGGGGCCGGCTATCTGGATATGTTGGCCGCTTGGGATACCTATAACCGTGAAAACCTGAAACTTAAAAAGCGAAAAGACACCTCGCTTGCCAGTGATGATGAATCCGGCACCTCCCGGCGAGGATCGGGCTACGGGTCCGATTCCTGGGAAAGCGATAACAAATTGGCGGAGGCCCTGGGCCAACAGCCTGGCACCATTGATGTGCGCGGGGAAAAAGAAAGCCCGGGGGCCCAACCCGCCTTCCGCGTCAACCTGGAACAGGCCAGCGAATTAGGCCTGATTAACAGCAGGGAATTCCAGACCCGACGCGAAGAGGTTTACCTGGCCGCCCTGCCGGTCACCTCCGAAAGGTTCGCATTCACGGCGCAATTCTTCGCCCGTGAGCAAGCCCTGCGCGAATGGTCCGGCTCGGAATTGCCAGAGGGCCTTAGGAACCGGTGGAGGCCTGACACCGAGTTGGGTGTTACCCAAAGGTTTTCCACAGGCGCCTTGCTGGTCGCCAAGCTGGCCAATGCGACTGTCGTTGAAATGGGCAACAGTAGCACCAAGGTTTTTAGCCCGTCGGTGCTCAGTCTGGATTTTTTCCAACCCTTGTTTCAGGGTGGTGGAAAAGCCGTGACTTTGGAACCCCTGACCCTGGTGGAACGCGGCCTGCTCTATGAAATCCGCTGGTACGCGCGTTTCCGCAAACAGTTTTACACCTACCTGGCCGCGGGGGGCACGCTGCCAACTCTTGGTTTGACCAGTCAGCCCGCGGTCCGGATCCCAATCGGGGCATTGCCCGGGGCAGGGTTGGCCGGGGTAGGCGAAGTGCAGGTCCCTGTTGGAACCAACGGGCCATTACCGGTGGGAGCCGAGGTTTTCCCGGCTCCAAACAACGGGTATTTCGCCACCTTGTTGAATGCTGCCATTTTGGCCAACGAACGGGAAAATGTCGAATCTTTGGCCGGCTTTTTCGACCAGTATCGCGAGTTTCAGGCTGTCGGGGATATTGCCGAACTGCAAGTGGCCCGGGTGCGCCAGAGCCTGATCGGTTCCCAAACTAATGTGATCACGGCAGAAGTGAACCTGCGTGACTCCCTGGACCGCTTCAAGGTCCAGTTAGGTGTCCCGCCCATCACCCCCCTGGAACTGGATGACGCTTACCTGGAAAGCCAGCGGGACCAACTGTTTCGATTCCAGGAGCTGACTTCCCAGGCAGCCAACGCCAGAAGGAAGGCCCGGTCCCTGGGCACACCAGACAAGCTTGGGATTCTGCGGAATGAGATGGGGTTGATCCTCGAAAAATCCAAGATCATCAGGGAAACCAAGAAGGGCAAAGACACCCTCCGTTTCCTTGAAGAGGCTGGAAAGCTATCCGACGAGGACCTGCAAGCCCGGTCGCAAGGGGCTGTAAACACACGAAGAAACCTTGAAGAAAGGAAAGAATTCCTGGCCAAAAAGGGTGAACCGTTTCCCAAGGAGGAGAATGAAAAACTCCAGGAGGCGGAACTTATCGTCTATGTCACCCGTTTTGAGCGATCCATCCGCCGCTACAAGGAAAAAATGGCCAACAAAAAGGAGTTGGGCCCCAACGACATCAATGAATACGAGAGCCTGCTTGAAGATTTCATCCTACTTTATGTGCAACCACGCAACGAATTGCTCGCCAAATTGAAAACGGAGTGGCCGGACCTTCCCCCAATTTGTGTGGAAGGAGTGGACCTCCTGAAATCCCCGCTGGATATCGCCCTGGAAAGCGGTGTGCGATTCTCATTGCTCAATCGGCTTGATCTGATGAATGGCCGGGCTCAATTAGTGGATGCCTGGCGCCAGGTCGCTGTGGCGGCAAACGGTTTGCTGGGCGCGGTGGATGTGCGGTACAATATGCAAGCGCTATCACCTGACGATGTGGCCCGTCCGCTGGCGTTCTCGGGAAGCCGCGTCCGACACCGGTTGGCCATCAATGCCGAGGCCCCGCTGGTAAGGATTGTGGAAAGGAACGCCTACAGGGCAACCTTGTTCAACTGGCAGCGGCAACGCCGGAACCTGATGGCTTTTGAGGACACCATTGCTCTTGAGGTGAGGAGCCAAATTCGCGCACTGAGGGCCCAAGCCAGAAACTATGAGTTACAGAAGCAGATCGTGGAGCTGGCCTACCTCAACCTCGACAACGCTTTGGAAACCCTTTATGCTCCGACACCTGGAAGCCAAGGCCCCCAAAACGATGCCAATCAAGCTGCGCTTACTCAACAGCTTCTGGATACCCAAAGCAGCAAGATTCGAGCCCAAAATCAACTGTTCACCATCTGGATCAACTACATTCGGTTCCGGATCCAACTGTACCGCGATTTGGAACTGATGCCGCTGGACCCCCGAGGAGTCTGGATCGATGATATCCAAACCTGCCAATGCCAACCCGGAAAGCCCGGCGACCTCGAGCCCGTCCCCCAGCCAGGGTCAGCCGACCAGCTCCCCGCTCCACGTCCCGGAACTGGGGAGAACGCGCCTGAGCGGAATGCGGGCCCTGCCAACCCCTGAGCCAAAAACCAGCAAGGGCAAGCGCTGGCTGGTCGGCCTTGGCGGGTTGGCCCTTCTGGGGGCCATGGGTTTCGCTGTGGTAAAGTTTTTGCCTTCCCGTTCCAACGCCGACCCTTCCGACTGGATCACCCAGAAGGTCACCAAGGGCAATCTGACCGTGGCAATCACGGAACGGGGAACGCTAGAGGCCGCTGAAAACAAGGATGTGATCTGTCAGGTGAAGGCGGGCAAAGGCAGCACCATCGCCACCACCATCCGGGCGGTGCTTGTGGACGACGGCGCCCGCGTCCGGGCAGGTGACCAATTGATCCACCTGGATGACTCGGGCCTTCAGGAGCAACTCAAGGCGCAGAAAATCGTCCGTGACAAGGCCAAGAACGAGTGGAACGCGGCGGTCCAGACGCTGGAAATCACCATCAGCCAGAACGCCAAGGAAATCGCCAGCGCCAAGGTGGCGGAGGAACTTGCGGCCCTGGACCTGAAGAAATACCAGGAGGGCGACCTCCCCCAAGTTACCAACGAAATCAAGGGGCGGGTCCTCGTTGCCGAATCCGATCTGGAAATGTGGAAAGACCGCGAGATCTGGAACGACCGGATGGTGAGCAAGAACTACCGCACCGGCAACCAGGCCATGTCTGACCGCTTCAAGCAGCAAAGCTCCCAACTGAGCCTGAAAAAGGTGAAGGAGGAATTGCAGGTTCTCGAAAAATTCACCGCTCCCAGAACCATCAAGGAAATGCAAAGCAAGCTTGCCGAGGCGCAAAGCACCTACAAGACCACCCTCATCCAGGCCAGCGCCAAGGAAAAGCAAAACCGCGGTGACGCCGAGACCAAGGATTCCGTCTACAAACAGGAGGAAAACCGGTGCGCCGAACTTGAGGACGAGATCCGCAAATGCAACATCACGGCACCCCAGGATGGCCTGGTTGTTTTCTATGTGCCGGAACAAGCCCGGTTCGGCTCCGGCTCGCAGCAATCGATCATCGCCCAGGGAGAACCGGTGCGCGAGGGGCAAAAACTGATGCGCATCCCCAACCTCGACAGGATGCTGGTGAATGTCCGCGTGCACGAGGCCATGCGAGCCAAGGTCAGGGGTGATGTTTTCCTGGGATTCAACGAGATCAACAGCCTTTTGACACTTGGAATCCGTTCCAGACTTGGCCTGCTGGTCAACGAGGCGACCAATGTTCTGGACCGCGAATCGTTCCGGGAATTCAGCCCCATCAAAATCCGCAGCGGCCTGAAGGCCGTGGTGCGGATCGACGCCTTCCCGAACAAGGTTTTAAACGGTCATGTGAAGATCGTGGACGAGGTTCCGGCCGCCACCGATTTCTGGACCTCGGATATCACCGTTTACAGGACCCTGGTGGAAATCGACGAGGAATTAACCCCAACCTCCTCCGAGGAAATGCAACTCAAGCCAGGGATGAAGGCGTCCGTCACCATTCAAACCGACAGCAAGGTGGAAAACGCGATCCTTGTACCGATCCAGGCCATCAAGGGTAGCGCCAAGGAAGGCTTCACCGTGACCGTGAAAACCGCCACCGGCACCGAAGTCAGGCAGGTCAAGCCTGGCCTGACGGATGACAAGGTGGTGGAGATCCAATCCGGCCTTGCGGAAGGTGATGTGATTGTCATGAATGCAGCCGATGGCAGCAAATCCGCTTCTTTTGGCGGCACAGGTGACGTGAAAGGTGGTGGAAAGGGAGGCCCCGCTGGTGGTGGCAAGGGCGGTCCCGGCGGTGGCGGACCTGGCGGTCCCGGCGCGGGAGGCCCGGGAGCCGGAGCGGCCGGCAAAGGCGGCAAGGGTTTCAGCAAGTAATATAGTCCAGCTCCATGGCATGAAACCGGCAAAGGAATTCCACCATGGCCAATGAAGTGCTGGAACTGGAGGACATCAACAAGTTTTATTCCGGCACCCTGCATGTTCTCAAGGGAATCGAGTTGACGGTCAGGGAAGGGGAGTTCCTTGCCCTGATGGGGCCCTCAGGCTCGGGCAAATCGACCCTTTTGAACATTCTCGGTTGCCTGGACAAACCCACCAGCGGGTCGTACTTTCTCGGCGGCCAGGATGTTTCCACGATGTCCGACGCCGAGTTATCCTCCATTCGGAGCCGGTATCTCGGCTTTATTTTCCAGCAATACAACCTGTTGCCCCAGTACACGGTGGTGGAAAACATCGAGGTGCCCCTCATTTACCAGGGAATCCGCCTGGATCACACCACGAAGAAACGGTGCGAGGCACTCGCTGAATTGGTGGGTCTTGGGCACAGGCTGGATCACCGGCCGATGCAGCTCTCCGGTGGCCAACAGCAGCGCGTCGCCATCGCGCGCAGCCTGGTGAACCGTCCCCACCTCATCCTCGCGGATGAGCCGACCGGGAACCTGGACTCCAAGACAAGCGTGGAAATCATGGTGATGCTGGCCCGTCTGAACCAGATGGGGAAAACCATCGTCATGGTGACGCATGAGAATGACATCGCCGGGTGGGCCCGGCGCATCGTGCGGATGCGCGACGGGAATATCGAATCGGACGAGGCGAACGAGCCCTGGCCACTGCCCGAGGGGGCCCCGGAATTGCCCGTTCACCTACTGGAAGGCGCTGCCTGAATCCGGAGCCTGTCATGGATCCACTTTCGCTTGCGCTGATCGCCGTTCTGACCGGGGCGATCGCCTTCCTCCTGACCAGCGACAAGGGGCGTCGCGGCCTGGAACTGGCGCTTCGCAGCCTATGGCTACACAAGCTGCGTTCCTTCCTCTCGATGCTGGGTATCATCATCGGCACCTCCGCGGTGATCATTTTGATGTCATTCGGCGAGGGCAGCGAGAAGGATGTGCTGGATGACATCAAGCGACTGGGCACCACCAACATCATTGTCAGGTCCGTCAAACCACCTGAAGACGCGAATTCGAACATGCGGCAGCGGGTGGCAACCTACGGTTTGACCTACGACGATATGGAACTTTTCCGCACGATCCCGGCCATTACCCGGATGGTGCCGATGCGCATCTTCCCCCAGGAAACCCGAAGGGGCGCCAAGGGGCACAACAGCCGGGTGGTGGCCACCATCCCGCAATACGCGGAGGTGAACGAACTCAAGCCGGTCCAGGGTCGATTCCTCACCGAGGATGACGAGGCCCTCATGAACAATGTGTGTGTGCTGGGATCGGAAACTGCCAAAAACCTTTTCCCTTTCGAGGACCCGATCGACTCCTCGGTGAAGCTGGGGCAGTTCGCCTATGTGGTGGTCGGCGTGCTTGCGGACCGGATGCCCACCGGCGGAACAGGCGGCAGCCAGGCCGCGGAGGATTTCAACCACGACATCTATATCCCCCTTTCCACCTCTCGCGGCCGTTTCGGCGACCGGATCATGATCCGCGCCGCGGGCAGTCGGAGCATGGAAAAAGTGGACATGCACCAGATCACCATCACGGTCCAGGACATCGACAAGGTCCGTCCGGTGGGAACCATGATCCGTGAGATGCTGGCCGACGCCAAAAGGCACCCGAGGCAGGACTGGGCCTTGACGGTTCCGCTAGACCGGTTGGAACTGGTCGAACGCACCAAGGCGAACATTAGGCAAAGCCTGGGCATTTACGCGTCCATCTCGCTGCTGGTGGGCGGCATCGGCATCATGAATGTGATGCTTGCCACGGTGACAGAACGCACCCGGGAAGTGGGAATCCGGCGAGCCCTTGGCGCCAAACGATCCGACATCACCTTCCAGTTCCTGGTGGAAACCATGGTGCAAACCGGCATCGGTGGCATCTTGGGGGTGGGTTTCGGCTGCTCGTATGTTTTTGTGCACGCACTGCTGCATAGCATGCCGCAGTTCAGCTTCCTTTTCCAGGAGGGGAGTCCCAGCCCCATCCTTCACCTGCCCAGCATCACCTGGTCGCTGACCACCGCTGTGGGTGTTGGAGTGATCTTCGGAATCTATCCGGCCATGCGCGCTGCCCACATGGATCCGATTGAAGCGCTACGGCATGTCTGAAAAAGGGCAGGGGGCCAATCCCCACCCCTTTTCCGCCGATTGGGGAATTATCCTGGGTTCAGGCCTCGGGGACTGCGGATCTTCCTGGCCGCATCTGCAGAGCCGATCATTCGAAGATGTGGGTTTGCAAAAACCCACCGTCCCCGGGCACCAGGGGCGGCTGGAATGGAGGAGCGGCCCGAACGACCGGGTGGTGCTTTTTTGCAAGGGAAGACTGCATGCCTACGAGGGGCATGCGCTGTCCGCGGTGTGCCAGACGATTGAATTTTTCGCGAAATGCGGGATCAGGCGATGTCTGATCACCTGCGCTGCCGGTGGGATTCACAAGGAATTGGCACCCGGGGACCTGGTCCTCGCCCGCGAATTTGTTTTTGTCAATCACCAAGACAGTTGGAAGGATCTCGCGCGCCGAATGGAAGCTGGAGCAACCATCGGTTCCATTGGATCCGACCCGAGTTTCTCCCGTTTCGCGGAAGGGTCAACCAACGCACCGCGATTGTGGCGCGGATTACATGCCCAGATGATCGGTCCCAGCTATGAAACGCCCGGCGAGGTGGAGATGCTGGCCAAGATTGGGGTCTGGACTGTCGGGATGTCATCCGGGGTAGAACTGGCAAGAGCCCGGGAATTGGGCCTGCTTACCGGTGCGATTGCCGTGGTTGCCAACCTGGCTTGCGGACTGGGATCCAAGGCAATTGAACATCAGGATGTTCTGGAGACCATGGCGAAAGCCTCAGGCAACCTGGAGCGCGTGATCCATCACCTGGTTTTGGAAACGAGCTCATTCCAGTTTGACCAGTAAGCGCGCAATCCCTGCTGAAAAAACCAGACATCCATTCCGAGGGAAAGAAGGTTACAGCCGTTTTCCAAGGCGAAGGAGGCATGGGCGGGATCCCTTGGCAAGATCCCCCATGCCACGCCATGTTGTTTGGCAGCCTTTGCGACTCTTTTGGTAGCCTGTCGCATTTCCGGATGGTCCCATTGCCCTGGAATACCCAAGGATTGGCTGAGGTCGGCCGGGCCGATGAACAACATGTCCAATCCCGGCACGGCGGCCATTTTCTCGACCTCATTCAAGGCCTCGACGCATTCCACCTGGGCAGCCACCATGATCTTTTGGTTGGCGGCCGCGAAATAATCCGCCCCACCGTAGGATCCATAATTCCCGTCCACGCCGGTCCCATTGACTCCCCTCAACCCCTCGGGGTGAAAACGGGACCAACGGACAAGGTTCACCACCTCATCAGCTGAACGAACCATCGATGCCATGACACCATCCGCACCGGCTTCCAGGGGACGCATCGCAGCCGAATAATCGGTGACCGGGAGGCGGACAAAGGTTTGTATGCCCGAAGCCCGGGCTGCCCGGGTACCGTCCTCGATGTCTTTGCTGGTCCAGCCGGCGTGTTCCTGGTCAAACCAAATCGCCTGATAATTGCCAGAATTGGCGATCATTTCGACCAGTTTGGGGTCACGCAATTGCCCCATGGCGCAGCAAATAACCGGTTGAGGTCCTTTTAATAACTCGCGGAGGGAATTAGCCTTTGCGCCCATGTTTTGTCCTTATCGTTGGGGTGTTTTAGCTCGTTGTGATTGGTTTTTGCTTGGGAACAGGCAACTTATCCTACCCAATCCGGAAAAAATAACGGTTGAGACGCAAGTCTTGAACAGAATGCCGTTTAAAAGTTTAGGCAAGTAATTTTGGAGGCTACCAGTAATCATGTGGAACAACAAAAGAAAACGATTGGCCATCTTTAACAAAAAACCCAAACATTAAGATTGGCACCGAAATTGAGGTTAAAAAAATGGGATTTTTTCAGTTTTTTAGGCTGAAACCAACTCCAAAGCTACCAATAAATCTTGATGGAGTTGAAACTCGGGTTTTCTTGACCACACCAGGTTTACGAGGGATAATGAATTGATTTAGTTGTAATCCGCCTTCTACCCATTGGTATTTTTTGCTGGCCACATTACGGGGAACCGCCATGAAACTTTCCAACACGTTGCGCGTCGGTTTGAGCGCTTTTTGTTTCACTTTGGCAGGTTGGGCTGTGGTTAGCCAAACCACTTCCGCGCAGTTTCGGCCAACCTTGCCTCCCCGCCCCCCTCAACCTGCTCCGATGCGTCCCCCCGTTTCCACGATTGGCGGTGGGGCAGGTGCAGGTGGCGGTATGGCCGGCATGAGCGGTGGCATGTCTGGCATGGGTATGAGTGGCGGCATGGGTGGAATGTCTGGCATGGGAATGGGCGGCATGTCCGGCATGGGCATGGGCGGCATGTCCGGCATGGGCATGGGCGGCATGTCCGGCATGGGCATGGGCGGCATGTCCGGCATGGGCATGGGCGGCATGGGCGGAATGTCCGGCATGGGAATGGGTGGAATGGGCGGCATGGGTGGAATGGGTGGCATGATGGGCATGGGTGGCGGCATGGGTGGAATGGGTGGCATGATGGGTGGCGGAGGCATGGGTGGCGGCAATGACAACCCATATGGTGCTTACATGCCAGGAAATGTCGTTCGACCGACTGGAATGGGTGGCCCTTACAGTGTCATGCCAATCATGGGTGGCTATCAGCTAGGTATGGGTGGCGGTAGCATGAGTGGTATGGGTATGGGTGGTATGGGTATGGGTGGCATGGGCATGGGTGGAATGGCAGGCATGGGTGGAATGGGCGGAGGAATGATGGGTATGGGTGGCGGTATGGGTGGAATGGGCGGAGGAATGATGGGTATGGGTGGCGGTATGGGTGGAATGGGCGGCGGAATGATGGGCATGGGTGGTGGTATGGGCGGAATGGGCGGCGGAATGATGGGCGGAGGAATGATGGGTATGGGTGGTGGATTCGGCGGCGGAAAAATGGGATTCAACGGCGGCTCAGGCCTGTAATTCGATCCAGGTTCAGAATTGCTGAAAAGGTAAGGGGCTTGGCTATTACGCCAAGCCCCTTACCTTTTCAGCAATTGGCTTTGATTCATTTAGCGAAGAGAGATTGGGATCATTCCTTTTGCGACCGGTTGTTCCTGCGAAAAATGTTTCTGGTTTTCATCAATCATAGGACTTACGCAGTTGCCTTGTGAAGGTTGATCCACGGATAAGCCCTAAACGCCCTGACAGCTTCCTGAAAAATCTTGGCCTTGGTGGCGACCCAGTTGTATCCGGTCCTGAAACAAAAGCGTTCAAAAACCAGGAAGGCTCTGAGGGCCAATCCGATATGGGAACGCTGCGCCTGGGCCTTCCGGCATTGGCAACCCTCCACATTCGTGACCTGCTTCAGGCCCCTGTGATACTCCTCGATCTTCCAACTCGCC
>Ga0315905_10000253_pt1 | contig 57843 bp, 44 predicted proteins | sample LakEriMetagenome_5_FD_203522 | JGI IMG/M metagenome (GOLD analysis project Ga0315905, IMG submission 203522) | Freshwater fungal communities from buoy surface, Lake Erie, Ohio, United States - Buoy 4 MA121 | ecosystem: Environmental > Aquatic > Freshwater > Lake | place: USA: Lake Erie, Ohio...
ATTCAAACAAGAAGAGCAACATCTCACAGAACATAGACCGCCGAGAACAGAACTCATGGCTAGAAATAAAGAGCGCGAAGCGCGTATTCGTGAATTCACCATGAGAATGAAATCTCCTCAAGGATTAAACGAACTGGAAAGCGAACCTGCATTTGTCCGCAGAAAAGTTGCTTTAGACGAAACACCACATTCAAGCGAAAACACGCTTTCAAGAACCATCTCGAAAGAAGTAACCGATGAAAACGGAAATGTGCGCATTGAATTAAGAAAAAACAATCCGTTCCTACATGATAATGTAGACTGAAATTAACGAACACAATTGCCCGATTCTGTTGGGCGTTCAGGGGAGAGCAAACTAAGCTCTCCCTTATTGTTTTCAGCCATTAGAATCATTCCGCTACTCACTACACCTTTGATTTCTCTCGGTGCCAAATTGGCTAAATACAAGACGTTCTTTCCAATTAAATCTTGCGGCTCATATGATTCTGCTATTCCAGAAATAACCGTTCTCTCTTCAGATCCCAATTGAATTTTTAATTTCAACAACTTCTTCGTCTTCGGCACTTTCTCTGCCTCCAAAACATGAACAATTCTCAAGTCCATATTTTGAAAAGTCTCAAATGACACATCTTCTTTAACCGGCTCTGCTACCTTATTGCTTAACTGAGCCGCTCGTAATTTTTCTTGTTGACGTGTCACTTCTTCGTCAGTAATCTTTACAAAAAGTATTGGCATCTCTCCCAACAGATGTCCAACTGGAATTATCTCCATGGAAGACATTTCATTCCACGACTTTCCATTCCAATTCAATCCTGCCTTCAACTTTTGCGCTGTAAATGGAAGAAAAGGTTCAAAAGCAATAGCCATGGCTGCAATTAACTGTGTGCAGATATTTAAAATTTCACCCGTTTTCTCAGGATCGGTTTTATAAATCTTCCAAGGTTCAGTTTCTGTTAAAAGTTTATTCCCAATTCGCGCCAGCTGAATGGCTGCTGATTGCGCCTCCCTGAAGCGGTACAACTCAATTTTTAGTCCAATGGTTTGAAATGATTCCAACGCCTCTTGACGAATATGGTCGAACTCAGAAGTAGCTGCTGATTGCACTGCGCCATCAAAATATTTGTGTGTTAAGACAAAAACGCGATTCACAAAATTTCCAACAATATCAGCTAATTCGTTATTCACGCGATCTTTGAAATCGGTCCACGTGAATTCACTATCCTTCTGCTCTGGCATAATTGAAGCGAGAACATAACGCATCTCATCTTGTCTATTTGGGAAGTCTTCCAGGTATTCATGCAACCAAACTGCCCAATTTCGAGAGGTTGAAATTTTATCTCCTTCCAAATTCATGAACTCGTTGGCAGGTACATTTTTCGGAAGTATAAAATCACCGTGTGCCTTCAAAATTATTGGGAAAATAATGCAGTGAAAAACAATGTTGTCCTTCCCAATAAAATGAACCAATTGTGTGTCGTCATTTTTCCAATAGTCTTCCCAATTCTTGCCTTGTTTTTCCGCCCATACTTTGGTATTGGTGATGTAGCCAATTGGCGCATCTAGCCACACATACAGCACTTTACCGTCTTCTCCTGGGACAGGCACACCCCAATCTAAATCGCGTGTCATAGCCCGAGCTTGTAAACCACCGTCGACCCAACTCAAACATTGACCAACTACATGAGATTTCCATTGATTCGGATCATGATGCACTTCACCATTTAAGACTCCTTTCTCAATAAATTCTCGAATCCAATCGCTGTGGTTTTGCATGGGCAAATACCAGTGCGTTGTCTCGCGCAGAACAGGTGCTTTACCGCTTAAGGTTGAGACCGGATGTATTAATTCAGTTGGACTCAAAGCAGATCCACATTTTTCACACTGATCACCGTATGCTTTTTCACTTGAGCATTTCGGACAAGTTCCGGTAATGTATCTATCGGCTAAAAACTGCTGAGCCTCCTCATCAAAATATTGTTCCGTAGTATGCGTTTCAAAAACACCTTGTTCTTTCAATTTTGAAAAAACAGATTGACTCATTTCTATGTGTTCTGCTGAAGAGGTTCTGTAATACTCATCGAACTCAATACCAAAGTCAGCAAATGCTTTTCCCATGAGGGCATGATAAAAATCTACGATCTCACGCGGGGATTTACCCTCTTTTTTCGCTCGCAACGTAATGGCTGCACCGTGTTCATCTGATCCACAAATGAAGGCCACATCTTTTTGGTTCGCTTTCAAATAGCGAACATAAATATCTGCAGGTAAATAAGCTCCAGCAATGTGTCCAATGTGAATGGGTCCATTGGCGTATGGTAGAGCTGAGGTAACTAAATATCTTTTTGGTGTCATCATTTTTCCTTGTTAGGCTGAAAAATTTCCGAATTTCGCAGTCAAAGATAACTCGAATGTTACCACCTTTTTTGAATACAGGAGATACAATTGGAATTGCTGCAACTGCAAGATACCTTACCAGCGAACAATGGAAATTTGCCAAGCAAGAAATTGAGTCCTGGGGATTAAAAATTCTTTTGGCAGAAAATGTATTTCAAAGCCATGCCCAACTTGCGGGGAATGAGGCTGAGCGCACCAACTCTTTTTTGAGTTTATGGAACAACCCGGAAGTGAAAGCAATCATTATTGCGAGAGGTGGTTATGGAACTGTTCATACCATTGATTCAATTCTTCCTCAGCTCGATCACAGAAAATGGGTTTGTGGATACAGCGATGTAACGGTGCTACTTAACGCCATTACAAATAAGGGTGAGGCCGGGATTCATTCCACAATGCCAATATCTTTTGAACATGCAACGCATGAGGCTCTATCCACATTGAAACAAGCCCTTTTTGGTGAGTTAAAAAATATTTCTTGGGAAACAAAAAATGCGCAGGATGGATGCATTGAAGGAGAAATTGTTGGTGGAAATTTATCTGTGATCTACAGCCAATTGGGGTCACCAACGCAACTTGAATCAAAAGATAAAATCATTTTTTTAGAAGACGTAGATGAAATGTTGTATCATCTGGATCGCATGCTCATGGGACTGTTGCGCGCTGGCGTTTTTCAAGGAGCAAAAGGAATTGTTTTTGGTGGATTCACACAGCTAAAAGACAATACAACTGAATTCGGATTTTCTACTGACAATCCATGGGGAAAATCATGGAAAGAAGTGGCAATACATCGGCTACAACATCTGAAAATTCCGATGATCTTCGATTTTCCAGCAGGTCATATGGAAGACAATAGAGCCTTTTACATGGGACGAAAAAGCAGCCTCTCTTGGGGAAAGGATAACGCTCAATTGTCATGGTCTTAATTATTTTGAATGAATAACTCACTACATTTGCGTAGTTCGTGTAAAAAATACACTAAGTATGGCGGGAGAGAGATTTAGATTCTCATCAGATGAATATCTGAATTTTAAACTGATTGGAATGCGTTCTGATGAGAAAGGGTTTCGACTTGCTTGGTTATTGAACAAAACATTATTGTGGGATTTGGAGTTAAGTCATGAAGTTGAGGTTGCACAAAAAAACAATGTTTCGAAACATGATGTATATGCCATAAAAGGCGAAGAAAATGAGTTACAAATACACCTCATAGCGAACCGTTCATTGCAAGGAATGTTACTACCTGAATACCATCAGATGGATTATTTCCTAAAAATTGAACACAGTTCTGAAGGGTATATTCCGGAATTAATTGCGGAGTTAAGAAAACTTGAAGAGATAACTGGAGCGTTTGAAATTCAAACAGAAGGTTTAAAAAATATTGAACGATTTATATTCGATTAAGATGACAAGAAAAACAAAAATAGTTGCTACCATAGGCCCAACGTCTTCTAGCAAAGAAGTGCTTAAAGCCATGATTGCAGAAGGATTAAACGTTGTTAGACTAAATTTTTCACACGGTACTCATGCAGACCATGAAGCGGTTGTAAAAGCGGTGCGTGAAATTGATGCGGAACTGGGAATTAATACATCATTGCTTGCTGATTTGCAAGGCCCAAAGCTTCGTGTAGGTGAAATGGAAAACAACGGTGTAATGCTTGAAACAGGAAGTCAAGTGACCATTACAACAGAAAAACAAATTGGAACATCACAGTTCATTTATACCAACTATAGTTCTTTTCCAGCCGATGTAAAAGCAGGAGAACGTGTGCTTATGGACGATGGAAAATTAGTTGTTCGCATCATAGCAACAGATGGAAAAAAAGAAGTGAAATGTGAAGTGGTTCAAGGCGGAATTCTATCATCAAAAAAAGGATTAAATCTTCCAGAAACCAAAGTATCTCTTCCTTCTCTTTCAGAAAAAGATTTAGCCGATTTGGACTTTGCTTTGAGTATGAATGTGGATTGGATAGGATTATCATTCGTTCGCAATTCAAAAGATGTTTATCTGCTCAAAGAAATCATTGAAAAAAGTGGAAAACACGCTAAAGTTGTTGCGAAGATTGAGAAACCCGAAGCACTTGATGACATTGATGAGATTGTAAAAGCCACAGATGCCGTAATGGTAGCACGCGGTGATTTAGGTGTTGAAATTCCAATTGAACAGGTTCCACTTGCTCAAAAAATGATCGTAAAAAAATGTGTTGAGAATGCCAAACCGGTCATTGTTGCAACACAAATGATGGAGAGCATGATCACCAATCTTTCTCCAACTCGCGCAGAGGTAACAGACGTTGCTAATGCGGTGATTGATGGAGCAGATGCTGTTATGTTAAGCGGAGAAACCAGTGTAGGTGCACACCCCGTTGCGGCCATTCGCATGATGTCGAATATCATCATAGAAGCAGAAAAACATCCGGGTATGTATTACCTAGAAGAAGCCCCTATGGAGTTAGATGAAAATAGATTCATTACTGATAGTATTTGCTTCAGCGCATGCCGGGTTGCTAAAAGAACCTCAGCATCTGGAGTTGCAACCATGTCATTCAGTGGCTATACCGGCTATAAACTGTCAAGCTGGAGACCAAGAGCAAACATTTTTGTTTTTACAGGAAACAAAAAAATACTTTCGCAGTTGAGCTTGGTTTGGGGTGTAAAAGCATTTTACTATGATAAAATGGTAAGTACGGATCAAACCATTGCCGATATTCGATATATCTTGAAAAAGAACGGGTACATTCATGAAGGTGATTTCCTCATTAACATTGCCTCTATGCCAATTTCAGAGCAAGGCATGACCAATATGATAAAACTTAGTCGAATATAAACTCGGGGTTTCCTTGTAAACCGCCAGTATGAAAAATCAAAACCGAACCTTCGTTCGGTTTTTTCATTTGCTTCATTTGAAAGAACATCTTCGCGGTGTAGACAACGTCTGCTGGCAATTGCATGTCTGAATTCAACTCTGTCATAAATTCAATGAGCGCAGGTTGCTGCTTTCCGAATCCGCCAAAATATTTGTCATCGTAAATAACACATTTCTGCATGCAATCTTCAACGGCTTCTTCGTCATGAAAAAACCACCTTAACCGGGTCCTAATTTCATTTTCTACACTCGCCTTTCCTTTTATAGCACCAAATACATGAACCTTCACATGATCTGGAGCTTGAATCAACAAGGCGGCAGCTGTAGTTCCGGTTCCACTGCAAACCAACCAATGATCATAAAATCCATCACCATCACTTACCATCTCCATGGCTCCATTCAATCCCAAATAATTGCTTCCACCTTCAGGTATCAAATAGGCCCCCGGCCATTTTTCATAAATCCACATTTTCATTTCCTCCGATTCTTTGTCGGCATATTCAGATCTTGAAATAAAAAAAAGTGCTACACCTCTTACTTCCAAAAAGCGTAATGTTGATGAAAGAACAGGCGGCCTTTCACCTCTTACAATGGCTATACAAGGCAAGTTGTGATATGCGCTGAGTGCGGCAAACGCGTGCAAATGATTGCTATATGCTCCACCAAAAGTCACAAGACACGAAGCCTCTCTTCGCACAGCCTCCTGTAAATTGTACTTCAACTTAAACCACTTATTTCCGTTGATTTCTGCATGCATTTGGTCAAAACGTTTAACAGTGCATTCACCCCAATGATAATAATCAATCTTTTGAAGTTGAACTTCTTCAAAAAAAAGTGGTTTGTTGAATAGAAAATTTGACATATTCGCAAGGTGTGTAAAAACGAAAAAGCAAAAATAGAGGGAGAAGACTATTATCGTAGTCCTGAAGGCTTTATCATTTTTACTGAAGCCTTTCACCTGAAGCGCGGTTATTGTTGTCAAAGCGGTTGCAGACACTGTCCGTTCGGATTTGATAAAAAGACAGGTAAATTCAAGTAATTTCGCAGATAAACTTAACCAAGGGTTAACTTTATCTCTTGCCGTTCAATTCTAAAGTATGATCACTTTCAAAGAAGAAATAATTCAAGGTATTCCAAATGAATTACCTATTCCCCAAGCATTTGATTCCGATATCAACCGAGCTCCGAAGCGCAAAGAAATTCTGAGCAGCGAAGAAAAGCAACTGGCAGTGCGCAATGCATTGCGCTATTTTCCAATAGAACACCATGAAACTTTAGCTAAAGAATTTGCGGCAGAACTGCATGAATTTGGTCGAATCTATATGTTCCGTTATCGCCCAACGCATGCCATGCATGCAAGAAGCATTGATGAATATCCTGCCAACTCAAAACAAGCCGCTGCAATCATGCTCATGATTCAAAATAATTTAGATCCACGTGTGGCACAACATCCGTATGAATTGATTACCTATGGAGGAAATGGGGCAGTATTTCAAAATTGGGCGCAGTACCGGTTAACCATGCATTACTTGTCACAAATGACTGACGAACAAACACTGGTTATGTATAGTGGCCATCCCATGGGTTTATTTCCTTCCCATGCAAACGCGCCTCGTGTTATTGTAACCAATGGCATGATGATTCCCAACTACAGCAAACCAGACGATTGGGAAAAATTCAATGCCATGGGTGTTACTCAATATGGCCAAATGACCGCAGGTTCTTACATGTACATTGGCCCACAAGGCATAGTGCATGGAACAACCATAACAGTGATGAATGCGGCAAGAATGTTAAGGGAGAAGCGAAACGATTTCGGTGTTTATGATCGTGCGGCAGAAGGACTTTTATTCGTAACTGCAGGATTGGGTGGCATGAGTGGTGCGCAACCGAAAGCTGGAAACATAGCGGGTTGTGTTAGCGTTACTGCGGAAATCAATCCCAAAGCGGCTTACAAAAGACATGAACAAGGTTGGGTAGATGAAGTAGTTGAAGACATTACTGTACTTTGTGAAAAAGTTAAACAAGCCTTAACCCTTGCTAAGCCTCATAGCTTTGCATTCATAGGCAATATTGTTGAAGTTTGGGAGGCGTTTGATGCTGCAGACATTCATATTGACTTAGGAAGTGATCAGACTTCTTTGCATAACCCCTGGGCTGGCGGGTATTATCCTGTAGGACTTACCTACGAGCAGAGCAATGCGCTTATGGCCAATGATCCTGATGCATTTCACAAAGCTGTTGTAGAATCATTACAGAGGCACGCTGCTGCGGTAAATAAGCATAGTCAGAAAGGCATGTATTTTTTTGATTATGGAAATGCATTCTTGCTAGAAGCTTCACGTGCAGGTGCCGATGTCATGAATGAGCATCCAACCATTGGAAGAGAATTCAAGTACCCATCATACGTTCAAGATATCTTAGGTCCTTTGTGTTTCGATTATGGATTTGGTCCGTTTAGATGGGTTTGTGCCAGCGGTAAGGAAGCGGATTTAGATGCAACCGACCAAATTGCGTTAGACGTATTGGTAAGATTGAAAGAGCGCGCTCCAAAAGAAATTCAGCAGCAAATGGCTGACAATATTCAATGGATTAAAGAAGCCAAAGCCAACAAACTTGTTGTAGGATCTCAGGCGCGCATATTATATGCAGATGCAGAAGGAAGAATGGAAATTGCTTCAGCATTCAATTCTGCTATTCGCGATGGAAAAATAGGACCTGTTGTGCTAGGTAGAGATCATCATGATGTAAGTGGTACAGACTCACCATACAGAGAGACAAGCAATATCTATGATGGTTCTCGATTTACCGCAGATATGGCTGTTCAGAATTTCGTTGGCGATGCTTTTAGAGGCGCAACATGGGTAAGCCTTCACAATGGTGGTGGAGTTGGATGGGGCGAAGTTATCAATGGAGGTTTTGGTATGTTACTCGACGGCAGTGACGAAAGCGAAAACAAACTCAGAGGCATGTTGCATTGGGATGTGAACAATGGAATTGCCAGACGCAGTTGGGCTCGTAACAAAGAAGCTCGATTTGCTATAGAGCGCGCAATGGAGCAAGAACCACGTTTGAAAGTGACACTGCCTCATTTGGTTGAGACCAATTTAGATTGGATTCAATAACGGCGCGTCACTTTGCTTCACAACTTCTTTGTGCACAGGGCCTACATACTCCTCTTCGAAAGACAAGGCTAAATTGAGAACGTAAAATAGGTTGAATACTACAGCCAAGATTTGTTGTGTTCTCGATGTTTTACCAAATGATTTCGCAATTTCTAGAATGAGAACGAATCCAAAATAAATATTGAAAATGGGGATGCACATGTAAAACCAGTGTCTTCTGGGCCTTCCAACCATTTCCATGATGGACATTAAATCCCAAATTGGGACAAATGCAGACCATAAGTTCTTGTTCGCTTTAGCGAATAATTTCATTTTGGCCATAAGACCAATTACAAGAACGAAAATAGCGATTAATACAAGGTGAGGCTGGTTTCTCCAGACTTCCTGTAGAACATAAGAAAAGGTATTCATGGCGGATATTTTTCGCGCTAATCCCTTTCAGGGGCAAAGAGATATCTCTCAGTGACCCTGTACTCATCTGTCTTGTACGGCTTAATTGTTCCCTTCTTATCGTAAAAACACTGATCTTCTTTGCCCTTGTGTGTTGAAATAACGTTCATAGTGCTGCATGAAGAAACAAGAAGTACTAAAAAACATAAAGCAAGGAAAGAAAAACGTGTTTTCATAGCCGGAAGATTTGAGAAAGTCCTCCGTATTTGCAACCTGGAAGTAAATCAAATACGGAGGGTCTTTTTAGTTAGGTATTTGAAAGACGCCGTATTGATAAATAGTTGCCTATTTTTGTTTTGTGAAAAAATGGATGATCATCCTTGCCTTGGTGCAACTGCAAACTGTCAATGTTTTTGCAGGTGGCATACTTATGGAGATGGCCCGCATTCCAATTTTCTTTGAGCATTTCTTTGAACATCAATCTGAACAATCGAATCTTTCTCTGATTGAATTCATAGACCTACATTATGGAGCACAAAGTAAGAATCACAAAAATGACCACCCAAGAGAAAATGAAGAATTACCACTGAAGACAGTGGCTCAACATTACAATTCTTTCATTATGATTTTTTCCAAATGCACTTCAATTAAAGCTGAAGTCAAAGCAACAATTGTTGCGTATCCGATTCGTCAAAAAATGGGTGAGTTACAAAAATTGCCTATCGCCATTTTCCAACCTCCTCAATAGTTGAGATGTGGCTCTTATAATCAGATTCAACAAGTCTGTTGAATTGCAATTCATTTAAAAAAATTAAAATAAGTATCTATGCTTTCTCGCATAATTCAATTTTCTGTTGAAAATAAACTCATTATTGGCATTTTAACGCTCGCCCTTATCGGTTGGGGGGTTTTTGAAGTAACCAAATTACCCATAGATGCCGTTCCAGACATTACAGATAATCAAGTACAAATAATCACTGTTAGTCCGGCTTTGGGGGCAACTGACATTGAGCGCTTAATTACAGTTCCAATTGAACAAAGTATTAGTAACATTCCTGGAAGGAAAGAACTTCGTTCATTCTCTAGATTTGGACTTTCTCTTATTACCATTGTATTTGATGATGAAACCGATGTTTATTGGGCGCGTCAGCAAATTTCAGAGCGATTACAGCAAGTTCAGTCGAGTATTCCAGAAGGTATAGGCAAACCCGAAATGGCTCCGGTAACAACGGGTCTAGGAGAAATTTATCAGTATACTGTTCGCGCGGCTCCTGGGTTTGAAAGTAGGTATTCCCTTAGTGAACTTCGTACCATTCAAGACTGGTATATTCGTAAGCAATTGCTTGGAACTCCTGGTGTAGCTGACGTTTCCAGCTTTGGAGGTAATCTGAAGCAATTTGAAATAGCCGTTCAACCCCAATGGCTAGCGTCTCGCGAAATTACCTTAGATGAGATTGTAAAAGCCGTAGAACATAACAACAGCAATACAGGAGGATCATACATTGAAAAGGGGCCACAAGCTTTATTTATACGAACGGAAGGGTTAACACAGTCCATTCAAGATTTAGAGTCTATTGTAGTCGGTTATAAAAATGAATCTCCTGTTCTTTTGAGAGATGTTGCCACAATTAAAGAAGGTAAAGCCAATCGATTTGGCGCCGTTTGTTACAATGATCAAGGAGAAACCGTTGGTGCAATTGTAATGATGTTAAAGGGAGCAAATTCTTCTGAGGTTATCAACGATGTAAAAGTTCGGATTGAAGAAATTAAAAAAACACTTCCAGAAGGAGTCATCATTGAGCCATTCCTAGATAGAACAAAAATGGTCAACAATGCCATCCACACAGTTGAAACCAATCTAATTGAAGGTGCCCTCATTGTAATATTCGTTTTGGTTCTGTTTCTAGGTCAATTGCGAGCAGGCTTGTTGGTTGCTTCAGTCATTCCTTTAGCCATGCTCTTTGCTGTTGGCATGATGAATATTTTTAATGTCAGTGGAAATATAATGAGCCTTGGGGCCATTGATTTCGGGATGATTGTTGACGGAACAGTCATCATTATTGAAGCCATTATGCATCAAATAACCCACCATAAAAAATGGAAAGAAATGCAAGGCTATTCACAAATTGAAATGGATAGCGAAGTGAAAAGTGCTTCCAGTAGAATACTGAACTCAGCTGTCTTTGGTCAGCTCATTATTCTCATTGTCTATCTGCCACTTCTCACGCTTTCAGGGATAGAAGGGAAAATGTTTAAACCCATGGCACAAACACTCATTTTCGCAATTATAGGTGCCTTTATTCTTTCACTCACATATGTTCCTATGATGGCATCTCTGTTCCTTCCTAGAAAATTAAAAAGCCCTAAAGTTTCAATCTCTGATCGCATGATGATATTCATTGAGCGCAATTACCAAAGCTCATTGGAACGAATCTTCAAACATTCTAAAATAATTATGCTATTAACCATTTTCATTTTTGCTTGCGCAGTCTTCACCTCAACCATACTTGGAGGAGAATTCATACCCAAATTAGAAGAAGGCGATTTCGCTGTAGAGACAAGGGTTCTAACAGGAAGTAATTTAAATACAACAATTGAATCTTCCCAAAAAGCATCGCACCTGTTACTTCAGAAATTTCCTGAGATTGAAAAAATTGTAACCAAAATTGGAAGTGGTGAAATTCCAACAGACCCTATGCCCATGGAAGCTGCTGATATGATGATTATTTTAAAACCCAAAAGTGAGTGGACCTCAGCAGAGTCTTTCGATGAGTTGGCAGAAAAAATGGGCGAAGAGGGAAAAAAGATACCTGGATTAAATCTTGGATTTCAATACCCTGTTCAAATGCGCTTCAATGAACTTATGACAGGAGCAAGACAAGATGTTGTATGTAAAATTTATGGCGAAGATTTAGACACTCTCTCACTTTACGCTTCAAAACTCGCGGCCATTGCAGAAAGTATTGAAGGAGTAAAAGACATATACGTTGAGTCTGTAACAGGTATGCCTCAAATGATTATTAAATTGAAAAGAGAGCAACTTGCCAAGTATGGCATTACAGTAGAAGAAGCAAACGCCTGGATAGAAACCGCTTTCGCTGGAAAGACAGCAGGCTCTCTTTATGAGGGGGAGAAAAAATTTGATATAGTCATTCGATCCGATGAGAATTTCAGAAACAAAACTCAAGATGTGCTTCAAATGATTGTGACCAACAGAAACAATGTTCCCATTCCACTTTCAGCTATAGCCTCTATAGAAGAAACTGATGGCGTGAATCAAGTACAGCGTGAAAATACAAGAAGAAGAATAATCATTGGATTCAATGTTCGAAGAAGAGACGTACAATCTGTAGTTCAAGACATAAAAAACAAAGAAGAGAAGGAAATTAAATTTCCAGATGGTTACAGCATCAATTACGGAGGAACTTTTGAAAATCTTACAGCAGCTAAAGACAGGCTTTCAATTGTTGTTCCCGTTGCTCTTTCTATGATATTTCTTCTGTTGTACTTCGCGCTAGGCAGCATTAAGGATAGTTTACTCGTATACACCGCTATTCCACTTTCAGCCATTGGTGGCATTTTCACCTTGTTCATTACAGGAACGAATTTCAGTATTTCGGCTGGTGTTGGTTTTATAGCTCTTTTCGGTGTTGCCGTTTTGGAGGGTATTCTTATGATTGCCGAATTCAAAAGACTTGAATCAGAAGGTTGGAATGATTATAAACGCATCGCAGCTCAAGGAACTAAAATTCGACTGAGATCCGTGCTCATGACCGCTCTTGCCCCTTCACTTGGTTTCATTCCTATGGCCATTTCACAGGGAGCTGGAGCTGAGGTTCAACGACCATTGGCTTTGGTTGTCATTGGCGGACTTGTTTCCGCTACCATTCTCACGCTTTATGTTCTGCCCATTCTATATGTATGGCAACGAAATATATCACTGAAAAAGAAGATAGCACTTCCCGTAACCGTCCTGCTGGCATTGCTCTCTTTTACAAACATTCATGCTCAACAAAAAACATCATTGGAAGATTTAATTTTAAGCGCAGAGAAGAATAATTTGTCTATTCAAGCTGCTAAATTATCTTTTGAGTCTGAGTGTAAAAAAGGCAGTGTTTATCGCAATTGGGGGCCTTTATCAATTTCCAATGAATACGGCAATGTAAACAGTGCTGCATTGGATCACCGTATTTCTATTTCTGAGTCTTTTCATTTACCCGGATACTCAGAGTCTCTGAATAATCAACAGCAAAAGAAAATTGCCATAGCCGAGCAACAAATTTCAGTTGCAAGAAAAGAGGTGTTTCGTTTAATTAAACAAGGATTCTTCAATTGCGCCGTTCTTTCAAAAAAAATTGCTCTTTTACAAGAGAATATTTCCAGAATTGATAAGGTTGAAAAATTGACTCGACAGCGCATCGAACTTGGCGATGAAACTGCTTATGCCAACCTATTGGTTGAACAACAAAAACTTCAATTCACACAACAATTAATGCAATTAACACTTGAAAGAAATCAAGAATTATACTCACTACAACATCTTGTTGGTTGGTCTGAAAAATTAAACTTAAACGAGAATGAAATCGAATTTCATTACACGTCCGGCGCCAATGAAGATTTCATTAACTCAGAAATTCGTATTGCACAATTGGAACAAGAACTCTCTTTAACAGAGACTGAAATCTTGAAACAATTAAAAAAACCTACACTTGAACTTGCGTTGAATAACATGTCTATTGTGGGTTATCAGAATATTTCAGGTGCAGATCAGTATTACGGGCCAACGTCTAGATTTACTTCTTTCAGCGCAGCTGTAGTTCTACCCGCAAATCGGAAAAAACAAAATGCCACTCTCGCAGTAAGTATGGTTAACACGGATATTCAAAAATTAAAAACCAATCTACTTATCAGAGAATTTGACACAAAATTGAATACTCTTTTCGATCAACTTAATCAAGTAAACGACCAATTAGCATCACTCGCAAATTGGATGAATGATTCAGAACAAGCGAAGCATGTTGCGAATCAAATAAACAAACAGTTAGAAACGGGCGACATCAGCTACATTGAATGGTCCTACAACAACCAAAATCTCATGCAAATGCAATTGAACTTTTGGTCCACACTTCAACTTAAAAACAACACTCTTATAGAAATTGAATTCATTAAAGAAAAATAAAACATGAAAAAATTACTTCCATTTCTGCTGATTTTCGCTGCTTGTAGCAATGCCCCTGAGGAGCAACAAAAAGAGCTAACAGCGCAGAATACCATTCAACTTACTTCCGACCAATTAGCCCAACTTGAAGTATATGCTGAATTTCCAAAGGAGCAAATGATAAATCGCACTGTTCAAGGAACTGCTACCATTGAGGTTAATGCCAATGAAAAAATTCAAGTTACATCTCCCTTTGGTGGATTTGTGGTCTCAAGTAATGTCATTCCTGGCCAACAAATACAAACAGGTCAAATACTGGGTGTTATTGAACATCCAGATTATATTGCCATTCAACAAGACTACCTTCTTGCAAAAAATGAATTTGAACTCCATCAAAAAAATGCTAAAAGACAAGAGGAGCTGATTGCCTCTAAAGCATCAAGTGAAAAAAACTACGAAGAGGTAAAGTCAGCAGAACAGGCAGCAAAAATTCGCATGATGAGTCTCAAAGAAATGTTGAAAATGCTTGGCATTCAAGCAGAGCGACTAAATGCAAACAATATATCATCACAGGTCAATGTAGTTGCAAAAAACAATGGAATTGTATCTTCAGTTGAAGCTTCAGTGGGTAGTTATATCGCAGCAGATGCTGTATGGATGAGTTATGTGGGGGTAGAAAATCCAATTGCAAAAATCATTGTATTCGAAAAAGATTTACCCTACCTCAACCCAGGACAAACCGTTAGCCTCGTAGATCTGATTAGTCCGTCTAAAAAAATTGAAACTACCATTCAATTTATACAACCCATGATAGACAATAACGGAAAAATTGAAGTTATTTGCACGCTTGAAAAGCGATCTGCAACGCTTGGTTCAATCTGGAATGCTGAAATTTCAGCACCTAATTCCAATGGCTTAACTGTGCCCAAAGAAGCCATATTGCAATTTGAAAAACAAAATTATGTCTTCATTGAAAAAGGAAATGGCCTATTCGAATTAACACGAGTTCAACTCGGCTATACGAATGAAAACTATGCAGAACTTGTAGATGCCGAATCACTAAAAAATCAAAAAATAGTTGTGAAAGGAGCCTATAATATTTTCATGCAACTTAAGAATAGTTCAGAAGATTAAACCATAACTTTACCCTCGGAATGAACTCAAAAATTATTTTTTCTTTTGATGAAATTGTGCAAATTCTTTTGAATGAAATCACAGCACATTCCCAAACGTTTATTCTTTGCGATGAAAACACCAACACCCATTGTGTTCGCATACTCATAGAAAATGTACCTGGTCTTGAAAACGCGGAAATCATTGAGGTACCCTCAGGAGAAGAAAGTAAATGCCTTCAAATAGTTGAACAAGTTGACCTTGAACTTCTTGAACGCAACGCCGATCGAAATGCATTGCTTCTCAACGTAGGGGGTGGTGTAATTACCGATCTTGGAGGTGTAATTGCTGCAACTTATAAAAGAGGAATTGATTTCATTCACATTCCAACTTCACTCATGGCACAAATTGACGCGGCAATTGGTGGTAAATGTGCTGTAGATATTGGCTCTTCAAAAAACACCTTCGGGGTATTTCAATTTGCTAAAGAAGTTCTTATTTACACCCCATTTTTAGAAACTTTACCCGAAGAAGAACGCTTGTCCGGATTCGCTGAAATGTTAAAACATGGAATAATTTCCGATGCAACCTTTTGGACAGCGCTTACGCACATAGACCCCAAAAATATCAGTGAGTTGGCTCTATTTGTTGAGCGCTCTGTTCACATTAAAAACGAAATTGTCAAGGAAGATCCTACTGAAAAAAACAGCCGAAAAAAATTAAATTATGGCCATACTGTTGGTCATGCTATCGAATCGTTTTTCCTAGAAAACAACGCACCCCTTTCGCACGGGAAAGCCATTGCATGGGGTATGCAAATTGAAAACAACATTGCTGTAAGCGAACAATTCATGAGTCAGCAAACAGCTTCTGAGATCAACCAATACCTGCAGCTGCATTTCGGTGAACCCAAGAAGTTTACTGCATTAGAAAAAGAAACCCTGATTTCATTCATGAGAAACGATAAAAAAAATGACAAGGGAAACATTCAAATGTCTCTGGTATCTGAAATCGGAAAATGCCATATTAACTGCGAAATTCAAGAAGATTTAATCTTGCAATCGTTGTAAATTTGTCCCATTCAAAAATTAGAATGGAACTACCAAGCAAATATTCACCTGCAGAAATAGAAGATAAAATCTATGCTGCATGGTTAGAGAAAAACGTTTTCAAAAGCACACCCAATAACAAACCCGCATATACCATTGTTATTCCTCCACCCAATGTAACAGGTGTGTTACACATGGGACACATGTTGAATAACACCATTCAAGATTTACTCATCCGCAGAGCTCGAATGCGCGGATTTAACGCTTGTTGGGTGCCTGGAACCGACCACGCTTCTATTGCAACGGAAGCCAAGGTTGTTCAGAAACTTCGAAAAGAAGGCATAAAAAAATCAGATCTTTCACGCGATGCATTTCTGGAACATGCCTGGGAATGGACCCACAAACATGGCGGAATAATTCTAGAACAATTAAAAAAATTGGGCGCCAGTTGCGATTGGGACCGCACCCGATTTACCATGGATGAAAAATACTATGAAAGTGTAATTGACTGCTTCATAGACTTACATTCCAAAGGAAAAATTTACCGCGGCGAGCGCATGATCAACTGGGATCCTGCTGCGCTCACAGCCCTTTCAGATGAAGAAGTTATTTACAAAGAAGTTCAATCGAAACTTTATTTCTTAAAATATCAGATTGAAGGAACCAATGAATTTCTTACCGTAGCTACCACCCGCCCCGAAACCATCATGGGAGACACTGCCGTATGTGTCAACCCAAAAGACGAGCGTTACCTTCATCTCCACGGAAAAAAAGTTATTGTTCCCCTTGTCAATAGAGCAGTACCCATTATTGCTGATGAATATGTAGATCCTGAATTTGGAACGGGATGCTTGAAAGTTACTCCTGCTCATGATGAGAATGACTTCATGTTAGGGGAAAAGTTTCAGTTGGAAGTCATTAACATGATGAATGCCGATGGAACCATATCCCAAGCCGGTGGAATGTACGTTGGTGAGGAACGCTTTGCCGTTCGTGAAAAAATTGCAGAAGACCTCAAAGCCGCAAATCTCCTTGCCAAAGTAGAAGAGCATATCAATAAAGTAGGTTTCTCTGAACGAACCGATGTCATTATTGAACCTCGATTGTCACTGCAATGGTTTGTAGATATGAAAGACTTGAGCAAACCGGCGCTAGACAATGTAATGAATGATAACATTCGTTTCTTCCCTCCGAAATTTAAGAACTCGTATCGCAATTGGATGGAAAACATCAAAGACTGGTGTATCTCTCGTCAACTTTGGTGGGGCCATCGCATTCCCGCATTTTACGCTCCAGATGGATCATTTGAAGTTGCAAAAAACGTGGAAGAAGCCTTAACAAAATTCAATGCCAAAGGTGCCTCGTGGAATGCATCAGATTTGAAACAAGATGAAGATGTATTAGACACTTGGTTCAGCTCATGGTTGTGGCCCATCTCTGTTTTCGATGGCTTCTACTCAAAAGAAGAGTTGGACTATTATTATCCCACTGCAGACCTTGTTACAGCTCCAGAAATTATGTTCTTTTGGGTGGCTAGAATGATTGTGGCTGGTTATGAATACCAAGGTAAATTACCATTCAAAAACGTATATTATACAGGTATAGTTCGTGACAAACAAGGTAGAAAGATGAGTAAATCGCTCGGAAATTCTCCCGACCCCATTGAACTCATGCAACACTACGGTGCAGATGGGGTTCGGGTTGGTATGTTACTTTCTTCACCTGCTGGAAATGACCTGCCTTTTGATGAATCTCTTTGCGAACAAGGAAGAAATTTTGCCAATAAAATATGGAACGCATTCCGATTGGTAAAGAGTTGGGAAGAAAAAGTTGATACGTCCATTGAACAGCCAGCCTCTTCGGAAATTGCCGTGAAATGGATGAACAACCGCTTTGAACAAGTTCTTGCTGAAATGGAAGACGGTTATGATAAGTTCCGCATCAGCGAGGTATTGATGCAAACCTATAAACTCATTTGGGACGACTTCTGCTCTTGGTATTTGGAAATGGCTAAACCCAGCTATGGCAAAGGCATTGACCAGAAGACCTACAACGAAACCCTATCCATATTCAAAAACTTATTGAAGGTTTTGCATCCGTTCATGCCTTTCTTAACAGAGGAAATGTGGCAGCATATGCCATCATGGAAAACAGAATCGGAATTCATTTGTACTTCTGAATGGCCAAGCGCTGGTTCCTTCAATGCAGAATTACAACAATCATTTGAGCAATTCGAGGCCTTGGTTACTGAAGTGCGTACGGTTCGAAAAAAACAAAACCTACCCAACAAAGAATCATTGGTTGTTTCATTCCTAAAATCAAACGCAAGAAACAATGCATTCGATGCGGCTTTCAAACATTTATGCAATGTTTCTGAATTGAATGAGATTTCTGAAAAACTAAATCCCTCCTTCAGTTTCATGGTGAATGGTGTCGAATACTTTATTCCGTACACTGCTTCTGTAGATATTGAGGCCGAGCAAGCGAAAATGAAAGAAGAATTAACCTACTTGCAAGGATTTTTAAAATCTGTAGAGGGTAAATTGTCGAACGAACGATTTGTACAAAACGCACCAGCGAATGTGCTGGAGGCCGAACGTAAAAAACAAGCCGACGCTCAAAGTAAAATTGCCGCAATAAAAGAGCAGTTGGGGATGTAATTATTGCTTTTTGCAAAAGATAAAATCACGAATGATTTTCTTCTCTGCAAAAGCCCTGTTCCAGCTTCCATGTTTAACATCTGAATATGATATAAGGTGAACATTTTTGTTCACCTTTTTCGTTGCATTCACCATTTGAACAGAGTTTTGATACGGCACTACATTATCTGCTTTCCCGTGAAAAGCCCAAACCGCAGTCGATGTGTTTTTCAGTGCTTGAAGGGTGTCACCTCCGCCACAAACGGCCAAGGCCGCAGCAAATCTGTATGGCTGACGTGCTATATATTCCCAAGTTCCATACCCGCCCATACTTAATCCTGCAATGTACATGCGAGAAGTATCAATAGAATTGCTCAGCACCAACGAATCTATTGCCATCATAACAGCCTGCAGCGGCCAAGTAGGTTCAGGTTTCATGGTGTGTTTCGTTGATTTCCAATCCACATCGGTCCATCGCTCACTTGCAGGACACTGCGGCGCCCAAACTATGTAATCATCTAAACCCGATAATTTAAGCGTCTCAATAAATACCGGTAATCCTACTTTAACCTGCGCACCATTGTCGTCACCACGCTCACCAGCGCCGTGTAGAAATAAAATAAATGGTTTTTTCTGGGTTGAATTTGAATCTCCAATGTTCAATTCAATTAATGGTATACGTCCCGAATTGCCGCGTAAATAGGTGCGAGTGGTATCCATTTGCGCAGAAGATGAACCAAACAACAAGAGCCATGTACTAAAGAACAACAAGACGTGCTTCGCCATAGAAAGGAAAAAATGATATGTTTTTGTCTTTCAAAGATAGGTGACCAAGGAAATTTTAAGATTTGAAATTGAGTTCCAAATAAAAATAAATGCCATGAAAACACAGAACACCTGGAATTTCGATGACATCGTATTCGAGCATCGAAACAAAAACTACGGAGCCTATCAATTGAGAAAAACTTACGGAAAAAGAACTCTCGCAAGCATTTCCATCGCCTCTCTTTGCTTGGTTGGATTCTTGTTCGCCCTAATTCCTGAGCCAGTGGCCATTGAGAAAGAAGCGCCTAAGATTGTACCTACAGAACTTATGAATGCCAACATTCAAAAAATTAAGGTAGAACCTAAAAAAGTGCCCTTGAAGCCGGTTCTTCAAAATAAAATTAAATCAAGCGGCGGAATCAATAACACTACTCTTACTATTGTAACCAACGGAGGTGGGGGCGTTGCACCTGGAAAAAATCCAGGGCCCGGTGGTGGAAGTGACGATGATGAATTTGGTTTCCCACAAGATCCGGTTTTTGAGTTAGACACAACTACTGTGCGCACAAAGCCACCTGCAAAGCCATTCGAACCTTTTGCTCAATACATGCCTGAGTTTCCAGGCGGGTACAATGCACTGGCAAATTATATGGGTGAAAATGTCTATTACCCAGAGCGTATTCGCCAACTCGGTGTTGAAGGCACAGTATACATTTCATTCGTTGTGGAAGCAGATGGATCAATCGCCAGAGTGAGCGTAGAGCGCGGTATTGACGGCGGATCTGAGTTGGAAAAAATAGCCATTCAAGCCGTGAAAAAAATGCCAAATTGGACTCCCGGGCGAAATGGTAACACAACCGTAGCAGTAAAACAAGTAATTCCTATTCAATTTTCACTAGTAACTGACTAAATTTGCGACCTATGTTGAAATCACCCCTGCTCATCATTCAGGCTGTCATGGTAGGCATGTTTATTCTCATTGGAATAGCCGCGCTGGTTCTTGAGCCTATGAAAGCCATACTGCCAGGTAACCAAGCCTATTGGTTTGCAGGAGTTGTTTTCACTTATGCCGTTATTCGTGCGTTTCGCATTCGAAAACAGTACAAACAAAATAAAGAGGAGGATCAAGCATGAGCATACGTGTGATTCTCTTAGGTCTTTTTTGCCTGTCTCTGTTTGGTTGCGGAAATGGCGGTGGTACAGCCAATCAAATGAACGAAGGTGAATTGAAATTGGGCGTAGACAATTCATATAGCCTGCTCATGCAGTCCATTATTCCCGTCTACGAAAACACCTACAACAAAGCACACGTTGTGGCCACTTATGCATCTGAAGAAGAAATTCTACGAAAATTGTACGCAGATAGTATACAGGAAGCCATTCTAAGCAGGCCCTTGACTGAAGAGGAATTAAACTATTTCAAATCTCAAAAAAAATTCCCAGAGCAACTTAAAATCGCTGTTGATGCCATTGCATTTATTGTTCATCCAGAAAACCCGGATACTGTTTTTACAATAAAACAAATAGAAGAGGTTATGGCGGGAAGAATAAACACGTGGTCAGCAATACAAAGCGGAAATTCAACTGGTGAAATTCGTGTGGTATTCCCTGAAAGTGGCTCAGGAGAGCGCAGATATGTGAAAGAATCTATTTTAAAAAACGCTGTAGAGCCAAGTAATCTAGCAGTAAATAATGTGAATGAACTCATTGACTATGTCTCGCAAAACAAAGGTGCCATAGGTGTAATTTCAGGAGCATGGATCAGCGATGAAGAAGATCAGGTAAGTCAAGACTTTAGAGGAAAAATTAAAATTATTCGTGTTATAGATTCTACAAATGTGGTAGACCCTCGTAAACCATTCGGTCCTGCAATGGGTTATATAGCCATGAAGGAATATCCATACCGCAGAGACGTTTGGGCAATACGAACAGGACTCACCGGATCAGTAGCCACCCATTTCTTATCTTTCTTAGCGAATGAAGATGGGCAGCGCATTGTAAGAACAATGGGCATGGTTCCTGTAAAGATGGACATACGATTAATACAAATTAAGGAATAAACAAAAATGAATATGAGAAATCTCTTCCTTGTGTCAGCAACAGCGCTTCTATTCGGAGCATGCACCGCACAAAAACCAATTTTGGAATCGAACCCAGCATTTGATCCAATTCGTAAAACAACGCTTAACGAACGTTATGAAAAAGCACTTTCAGACGTAGAATCATTGCCCTCTTCTGGAGAAAAATTCGCAGTTGTAGGATTCAATTATGCTGAATGGGCTTTTGATGGTAGAACCTTCGACACGAAAAAAAATCAAGAAGCTATTGATGCATTCAATGCAGGAGTAAAAATAGACTCCCTTTTTCCAATGAACTATGTAGGTCTTGGCAGAATGGCGCTTCGCAATAAAGATGTTGCTAGTGCTCAGCGTTATTTCGCAAAAGCGCAAAGCATTGTAGAAAATAAAAAATACAAAGTTTCAAAACCGCTGAAGCAAAATACGTACATAGCTATTGCTGCAGCTCAATTAGCCGAAGAAACAAGAGATACAACTGCTGCAAGAAAGGCGTTGAACCTAGCCTCTGCTATTGATGAAAATAACCTTGAGCTTCGTTTAACATGGGGAGACTATCAATTCAGAAAAAACATCAACAACCAATCTGCTGCCATTGCAGAATACAACAAATGTTTGAATATTGATTCAAAATACGCACCTGCACTCTACCGCAAAGCACGTTTGTATAAAGCAGCAAAAAACTATGAAGAATCACTTAAAACATTGAACGAGGCCATTGCTCTTGATCCCACTTTTGCTCCTGCATACAGAGAAAAAGCCGAAATGTCGAAAGAACTGAGTCGCTTCGAAGAAGCCATCTCTGCCTATGAAAAATACCTTGAATTAAATAATTCTTGTCGCGTTCAACAGCGTTATGCTTCTTTCTTCTACCTGACTAAAAACTACGACCGTGCCATTACAGAGATCAATGCTGCCATAGCTTGTAATGAGAACAACCATATTTTGAATCGTATTTTAGGATACTCACACTTTGAATTAAAAGCATATGATCAGGCAAAATCTTTCATGGATAAATTTTTCGCGAAAGAAGATCCTAGAAACTTCGACGTAAAGGATTTCGAGACGTATGCAGACATTATGATTGGTTTGGGTCAAGACAGTATAGCCATTTTAAATTATGAAAAAGCACTCAGTCTATTCCCAGATTATACTGCTGGTTATGATAAAATTGCAACGCTATATACTAACAAAGCCATGGCTGCTAAAGGAAAAGAAAACGAAGCCAAGCGCATTATGTACTACACCAAAGCTGCGGATACCTACAGTAAGAAAATGGCAAAATTGGGTGAAGATCCAAGAGACTTGTTTGTTCAAGGTCAAGTTTTGTATTTCTCACAACAATATGTACTTGCAGACTCTACTTTCATGAAAGCCACAAAACGCTATCCCGAATCTTGGTTTTGGGTGGCGAAATGTGAAAACAAATTGGATGTTAATCAAGAAGGTAGAGCAAAGGCCTTTTATGAAAAAGCAATTGTACTTGTTGGTCAAAACCCAGAAGCGATTGCAAAAGGAAAAAAGAGTTTGGCAGAAGCTTATCAATACTTAGGATTATATTACGGGAACAAGGGCGATTTAAATTGTTCTAAAAGTGCTTGGATGAAGGTTTTAGAATTAGACCCAACCAACAAACTTGCAAATCAGTTATTGGTAACACCAGAAACCCTTGATAAAGAGTTGATGGCTGCTCTTGGCGATTGTGTTTTGGTAACATTTCCTGAAGTGAAAAAAGAAGAGGAAGAGAAGTAATCACCTTCTTCACTTTTTAATCTTGATAACTCCCAATTCTTTCTGAAAAGCGAAGAATTGGGAGTTTATTTTTGAGGTAGAATTTTGTTATCACTATGAGCACCTCAATGAATCAACTTGCAGAAGAACTTTTATCAAAACTTAAACAACTTCAGACTGGACAGCTGAACGCTTCTGATACCGATGAATTGGTTAATCTATGTGGAAATTTGTATGAGAAATTAATTGTTCTACGTTATAAAGCTTACGCCGAGTCCGATGAGACTGAACAATCTTCACCATCCTTCACACAGCCCATTGTCATAGATGCTGCCCCTGTTGAAGAGGTTATCATTTCTCCAGAACCCAATCAAGTCAATTTAATTGATGCCATTGCTGAAGCTGAACAAACCGAAGAGCCTGTAACCTTTCAATTGATTGCGGAAGAAGAAGTAATTACAGATATCAGTGAAATCACCTCCGCTGAGTCCAAAAGTCAACCGGAAACTCAAGCCGTTCAAGAAACTACCGTAATTGAACCAAAGCAAGATCCTCAACCCGTTCAAGAGATACAACCTACTCAAGAAGAGAACAAATTGGATCGAGTTTCAGTGAATGACAGTTTCAAACCATCTACAGTTTCGTCACTAGCACAAAAACTTGAAGGATCAGCTATTTCAGATTTAAAGAAAAACATTTCATTGAATCAACGCTTCCAATTCTGTAAAGATTTGTTCAAGGGGAACAATCAGGAATATGAGGTAATGGTTGAAAAACTAAACAATACCAATCGCGACGAAGCCCTGCGTATTTTAGATGTGCTCACTACCAAGTACAGCTGGAATCCAGAATCAAATGCCGTCAAAGATTTTACAGATTTAGTGAATCGTAGATATTTATAATGAAATTATTTCTAGTCCCAACGCCGATTGGTAATCTTGAGGACATCACCTTGCGTGCGATACGTATTTTAAAAGAAGTTGATTTCATACTTTGTGAAGATACCCGGGTAAGTGTTCGTTTAATTTCTCACTTGCAATTCAGTAAACCATTGGTATCCTTTCACCTGCACAACGAGCATAAGAAATTAGAAGAAACACTGCAACGTATACAAACTGCAACAAATGGTGTTGCGTTAATTTCAGATGCGGGCACCCCAGGCATTTCAGACCCCGGGTTTCTTTTGGTACGGGCGTGTTTAAAAGAGGGCATACCTGTTGAAACACTTCCCGGTGCAACTGCTTTCGTTCCAGCTCTCGTGAATAGTGGACTTCCCACAGACAAATTCATTTTTGAAGGATTTCTACCTCAAAAAAAAGGAAGAGAAACAGCTGTAAAACGCATAGCACAGCATGAAATGACCACTGTGTTATATGAATCGCCGCATAGAATTGTGAAGTGTTTGGAGCAGCTTATTATGCATTGTGGGTCAGATCGACTCTGCTCGGTTTCAAGAGAAATAAGTAAAAAATTTGAAGAGACTAAGCGTGGTACCCTTGAGGAAGTATGTGCACATTTCAAGTTAAATGAACCGAAAGGTGAGTTCGTAATTGTATTAAATTCGCGTTCATGAATGCGAATTTGTCTCCAGAAGAAATTGTAAGAAGAGAAGCCTTAGTGAAATTACGTCAATTGTCCATTGACCCATTTCCTGCTGCTGAATATGAAACAAACGCAACAGCGGCAATCATTAAAGCAAATTATCAAGAAGGGCAAGAAGTTTCTGTAGCGGGAAGGCTCATGAATCAGCGTATTCAGGGCAAGGCTGGTTTTGCAGATTTACACGATGCAAGTGGTAGAATTCAAATCTACATTAATCAGGAAGTTTTATGTCCTGGAGAAGACAAAACCCTTTATCAAGAAGTGGTTCGTCACTTGTTGCATCATGGCGATTTTGTTGGTGTGAAAGGAAAAGTGTTCACCACTAAATTGGGCGAGATTTCAATCAACGTTTCTGAACTTACCGTATTGGCCAAGTCACTTCGTCCTTTGCCCGTTGTAAAAACAGACGCAGAAGGAAACGTTTATGATGCATTTACTGACCCTGAAATGCGGTACCGTATGCGATACGTAGACTTAGTGGTAAATCCGAAAGTCAAAGACACATTCGTAAAACGCACAAAAATTATGAATGCCATGCGCGAATTTTTCAACGAGCGTGGCTATTTAGAAGTAGACACTCCCGTATTGCAAGCTATTCCCGGGGGTGCATCGGCAAGACCATTCATTACACATCACAACACTTTAGATATTCCAATGTATTTGCGCATTGCGAATGAGTTGTATTTGAAAAGACTTATTGTAGGCGGATTCGACGGAGTATATGAATTCAGTAGAAATTTCCGAAATGAGGGTATGGATAGAACCCACAATCCGGAATTCACCGTAATGGAAATTTATGTGTCTTATAAAGACTACAACTGGATGATGCGTTTCACAGAAGAAATGATTGAGCACGTTGCCACTCAGGCATTGGGAACAACTGATGTTCAGTTTGGAGATAAATCAATCAGTTTCAAAGCCCCATTTGCTCGGGTTTCCATGACAGATGCTATTCTGCAACATACCGGTTTTGATATTACAGGCAAAACTGAAGATGAACTTCGCGCCAAGTGCGTTGAACTTGGATTGGAAGCAAATGAAAATTTGGGTAAAGGAAAATTAATTGACACCCTGTTCGGTGAGATGTGTGAAAAGCATTTCATTCAACCTACATTCATTACAGATTATCCGGTTGAAATGTCTCCATTGTGTAAACGTCACCGTGATAATCCAGAATTAACCGAACGTTTTGAATTGATGGTGAATGGAAAAGAATTGGCCAATGCATACAGTGAATTGAATGACCCAATTGATCAACGTGAACGATTCGAAGAGCAAATAAAACTCATGGAAAGAGGAGATGATGAGGCCATGTTCATTGATTATGATTTCCTTCGTGCTCTTGAGTATGGTATGCCCCCCACATCTGGAATGGGTATTGGAATTGACAGATTGGTGATGATGATGACCAACAATGAAAGTATTCAAGAAGTATTGTTCTTTCCTCAAATGCGACCTGAGAAAAAACAAGAGGGTCCTGATTTGGCTGCCTTTGAAAATATTGGCATTCCTGTATATTGGATAGAAGCTTTGGTCAGTTTAGGTATACATACTTTAGATCAATTGAAAGAAGTAAAACCAACAGCATTGCATCAAAATCTGAATACGTACCGCAAGAAAAATAAGCTTGATATTCCAGCGGCTCAGTTAGATGAAATTTTAACTTGGATCAATTAAAAAGCATACGAATGCTCATGCTCCCTGCATGAACCATAGGTCTTGCCTCAGATTTTCGGCCATTGTACTGCAAAGACAATTGTAGATTCTCATTAATGAATTTTCTCCAGTCTACTTGGTACTGCATGTTATTTCCAACTTGTAGACCATTCAATGCGTCATACAAGGCAGAGCCTGTAAGCGCACCGTTCAAAGCTATTGAAGTCCATTTTATTTCGGTTTTGAACAATTGACCCTCACTGATTTCCCATTGAATAAGTGATGATATCGAAAGAGAAGTAGACTCGAAACGAGCTTCGGCATCACCGCCATTTTTTAAACCAAATTCAGAATTCAAACCAAATTGTTTTTTAGCGGTAGGTTGAAAAATAAGTGCCGGTTTAATTGTCGTGAAAGAATACGCATAATTGCGAATGGACAAAAAGTTAGACGCTGATAATTTTTTGCCGTAATCAACAGCGCAGAGCAAATTCCAAAATGATTTCAGGGTTGTGCGCGCAGTCAATTGACCGCTGCGATCTTCTTTGCTCTCAAACCCAGATAACAATTGACTCTTATTTTCATTTCTCGTGAAAATGAGGTCAGCAGAAAAACGTGGATTACCCCTATTGAAATAAATACCACCGCGTTGGGCGTTGGTGTAGCCTAACCATATGGAATCATTCATTACAGCAATAGGATAAAGTCGATATTCAGACTGATTCGTTTTCGATTCCGATCGGTTCTGCAATGAAAGAGACCAAGGTTGCAAGAATTTCTTAAAACCTTCATTACGCCAAACTTTTTTATTTGAGAATTGAATATTCAAAGACGTAGTTAAACCTGAAGTGAAGACATTCTGATACTCGGTAGTTTGAATTGGAATACGAATGTAATTTGCTTCATAACTAAAAGCGGAGACTTCAAATTCTTCCAACTCCTTCACACCATTCTCATTGTAATCATTCCAAACATAAACTCCCTGCCCCAAAGGCACTTCGGCATAAACATAGGCTTGAATAGGCGACAAACCGCTTCCTGTCTCATAAAACAAATTCAATTGTATCAACTTCTGTGATGCCGTTCTAAACTCAATTCTACCTATAGTTGTATTCAATGGAATCAAGGTAGAACTGGTATCCAACACATGCAAATTTCTTTGATTCAGAATGAGGTTGATTTGAGTCCCTTTGGCTGTTTTCCCCTTTAACTCCAAACCGCCATTCCATGCTGTAGCCAATGGTGTTAATGCATCATTCAGAATGCGTTGATCGGTTCTGTTCCGAACAAAAAATTTAATCATTCTCGATGTAGTGTCCTGTGAACGCACGTACAATTCACCATCAAAAAATGCGTAAGCATTCGTTCCTGTGTTTGCATTATTGTATTCTTGTTCGTCTTTGAAACCGGTTACTATTTTCTTTCCATCATGGTAAACATGTAACTTCTGACGTAAGAATTTACTTTTTATCACACCCTGAGTTTGAAGCGCCCATGCGTCTGCAATGACATGCATTCGTTTAGCAATAATAACATGCTGTTTGTAGGTTATTTTTTTTCCACGATATGCGTTTCCCAATTCTAAAACACCCAATTGCAAAAGCACATTTCCATGTTTTTTAGATTGAAAACCATATCCCAATTGCGCATTCAATTGACTTGTATTCAAAACAGGTAATGTGAGCAAATTCCAATTTCTTTCAAATTCTACCTCTCTAAATCGTTCTATACGTTTAAACTGTGACGACAAATACTCTGCCTTCCATTCCCATTGATGGCTTCGATTCTCTTGATCGCTTATGAGTTTTCCATCGAATAATCCAGCACCACCCAAGTTTATTTGATTTCCTATAGATGAAAACGTATTCAAATCATTTTGTGAGAATGCGGCTTCCGTGCGAATCTTCGCTTTCCACTGATTAATAATGCGTTCGTTCGTTAAACCTAAAACCCACATGAGTTGTCTATTGGGCGGTGTTAATTTCCGAATTGGTTCGTAACTTCCTTGAGGTATTCCACCAACAGGAGCCACCCATTTGTAGACTTTGCCAAAAGGTGAAATTGCGCTTTCAATGTAATTTCCATTGCCTACACCTACAAAAGTGAAAACCGCCGAGTAATGCGCAATTAAGGCATTGGTTGAATACACCAATATGGAATCAATACCCAGTGAATCAACCAAATCATACCGAATCTGATTTGGATCAAAACCCAAACTATCTATTGCCGTGATAAATGTGTTTGTGATTGAATTGCCTGCATTATAAAGTGTTTCTCTTTCTGTTAAATTCAGGGGTTGAGACAATGGTTGGTTCTTAACATCGGTCTCTAGAAAAAACTGCGAATAGAATTTTCCACCATTACCGAATGAATATTCGGTTTGTTGTGTGATAAGCGGGCGCAAATACTGGCGATCTACATATTGAAATTCCACTACAATTCTTTTGTCTTTAGTAATGCGTTGTTTTGATGTGAATACAATTTCCGCGGTATTGTAATCAATTGCATAATCTTGATCCAGTCCGCGAATCAATTTTTTTCCATCTATGTATACAACTTCTGTTCCCGCCAGAACGGTTACAAAACGCTCTCCGTTTGCACCTTGCAACCGATATGGCCCTTGCACACCTTCTAGACCTTGTATAGCAAGCCTGTTAAATTTTCCTTTAGAAATAGAAACCGAGGTCTCTGTCTTCAATTCTTTTTTATTAAACGTTTCATTGGAATTTACATAGAGTCCTAGCCCACGTTTATTGAACTTCATGAAATAATTTGATTGGGTAGAAAGCGCAAAATCACCTGCAATCCACTTCGATTTTTCATCAGACAATTGAATAAAAACCTGATCAATTTCTTGAACTTGTTGTGTTGTACCAGAGGCTTGAATAGGAAGTTGATTATCAGAAATTGAAGCTACCAATTGAAATCTATTGGCTAGTTTTCCTTTGAGCTGAAGGTTTAAAGCAGATTGCGCTCCAATGTTTTGCTGATTGCCAGCTGAAATGGATCTTGAAATGGATCCAAACTTTTGAATTTGGTCTGTATAATTTTCTTTACTTCTGGGCTGTATAGTTGTAAAGGTGAATTTATCGGGTTTGGAAGCACTCCAATCGTATTTCTGATAATTCACTTTAAAGTCAAAAACTTCGTATGAAATTCTCAGGGTATCTGAAAAACAGCAAAGACGAAAGAATGAATTCGAGTTCGATAGAAATTGAAATTCAACTGTTGTATTGGTGGTCAAATTAAGTGCGTGAATACTTGTTGGTCGAACAACTAGAGTATCCAGTATAATACAAGCTTCTCCGGGAAGAAGCAATTTGGTTTTGGGCTGAGCACTTGCAACCTGAAGTATAAATAACAAAGATGCAAATGCCAGTATATTCCTCACCTATTCGTTGTTGTTAACGTACACACGAACCACTATATGATTCATTTGGAAAAAATACAATCCAGTGGCCAAGCTTGCAGTTTCAATTTCGCTCTGTAACGAATAAATGAATTCATTTCGTATGAATCTTCCTTGCGAATCAGAAATAGTCATAATTCCTGAAGCCGGTAACTGATTGCATTGAATATTCACCATTCCGCTGCTTACAGGATTCGGATAAACCATTACAGCGTTGTTGATCTCATCAACACCTGTATCTCCCGTATCTCCATTGCAATCATCATCAATACCATTTTCTAAAATCTCAAGTTCATTTGGATTTACGTTCGGATTAGTATCATCACAATCCAAAGCTACAATTGCATAACCAATACCGGGATCTGCACAAAACCCAATGGCGTTGCCGTATCCAAAATTGTCAGAATCAGCGTCTACGTAGTAGGGTAAGGAAGGAATACCTTCATCTATTGATCCATTGCAATTTTCATCTTCAAAATTACAGATCTCTACAGCGTTCGCATTTACAAGCGGATCACTCTCATTGCAATCACCGTTGCAAGCATTCAATCCATCACCATCCCAATCAATAAATTCGTCTACTTGTCCATCATTATCATCATCAATAGCATTGCAAAACTCTTGTTGAATCTGATATTTCAGAAGGTAAGCATCTGTATAGCCGTTGTTCGTTGAAAATGCATTGTCATTCGACCATGAATAACCCGTAATTAGCAATTGACCATCAGTATCAAGAATGACATCAGAAGCGTAATCAAAATTACTTCCACCCCAAATATCTTCAAACAACACATTGCCATTCAGATCCAGAAGACCAATGTAGACATCACTGGTTCCCAACAAAGGCAAGCCATTCACAACGCCTTGAGTCTCTCCAACAAAGGCAATATTTCCATCATTCAATTGAATAAGTCCACGAACATAATCACTGTTGTTGCTACCATAATTTTTGCTCCACAACAATGTTCCATTCGCATCAATTCGAAAAATCCAAAAATCGGTTAAGCCAGCATTTGTGGAAGTTAAATCGCCATTCGACGACCGAGAATCACCAGCAACAACCAATGAACCATCGGGTAATTCTATCACTTCCTCAACCAAATCATTTTGTGAACCCCCGTATGCCTGTTGCCAAAGAATGGTTCCATCTGGTGACATTTTAACAACCAAAGCGTCCGTTGCGCCATGACTATTAACGGTTATTTCATTATTTCCAACATTAAAACCACCAATGAAAATGAAATTTCCATCTTGAGTTTTTCTGATTATTGTCCCCGAATCATAGGCTGTGGAACCGAAGCAATTCGACCAAATGATTGTTCCCAAAGCATCTATTTTTACCAACCACATATCTCCCTGACCGTTCTGATCGGTTAACGGTGCATTGCTAGAAAATGCGCCTCCCGCGAAGAGTATTCCATTGTCTTCTGTAGCAACAACAGATGTTGCAAATTCACCTAAGGTTCCACCAAAAGACTTTTGCCACAGCAAATCTCCATTTTCATTGATTCGAATAACCCACACATCTGTTTCTCCGTACATGGCCGTGCAGTCTCCATCGAACGATTGATTTCTGCCTACTAGGCAATATGATCCATCGACCATAGGAAGAATATCCAAAGCGGCTTCATTAATACTTCCCCCATAACACTTTTGCCAAACAAATTGTCCAGATGCATCATATTTTAAAAGAAGAATGTCTGTAAAACCATGATTCCCTGTTACAAAAACATCGGAAGAGTTTGTATATCCTGCCGTAAGAGTTCCGCCATCTGCAGTTTTGCAAAGGGCATAGGGCTGATCATAATTGTATCCACCGTAGGATGTGGTCCAAATATCTTGAGCAGTGCTTGATAACCAAAGAAAAAATGTTAGGATGAAAAAGTTTGTTTTCATGCAACGAATTTAATCATTCATTTTAATGAAAAAACCTGAAAAAATAGCCCCGACGGGAATCGAACCCATATCAAAAGTTTAGGAAACTTCTATTCTATCCATTGAACTACGGAGCCAAATTCTTCGCGAAGATAATTGCCACCTTGGAAGAATTTCACTTATTCTTATTCAAAGCCTTCATGGTCTGGTAGTCTCTGCACTTGAACAGATTGGAAACTGGTTTTTGAAAAGAGAAATCAGCCGCATTGAATTCATTGGTACAAAGTAACTCCGTTGCCCAAACTTGCTCTCCATTGATTTGAAAGGCTACACCTTGTATTCTGGCACTACTCGCAAGCATGTTTTCATTGTGACCCGAACTTTCCTTCCACTGCTGAAATGACTCTGAGGCAATGGTAAACGCAATCTCTTCTACAGTTTCACCCTGCGCATCATAATTGTAAAGACAATTTTCACCGCACCACGAAAGAATTGTATTTGGATTTACAAATTCCATTCGATCACCGGGGTCTTTGCCGCTCGACTCGGCACTACTATTTTCACTGTGTGAAAGTTTGTTACGTTGAACCATCCAATTGTTGTGGTTCAGACAAACCAACCACAATTCATCGCTCCAAAGCACACGCTTTCTTCCTTTGCTTGCTCGATAGTCATTCATAATTCCATGAAAGTAGTAGGCTGACAATCGCTCTATCATGGCAATACTATCTTGAGTCGATTTTTCTATCAATTGCTTTGCACTTTGTAATTTAAAGGGCGCCTTTTGAGCAGCAATTGACTGTGTATTCAAGATGAATATCAATAAGAAGCTGAGTATAAAAAAGAATCTAGTCATAATTCGTAAACACAATGTAGTTCTGTTTTATTGCAAATCAAATTAACTTTGAACCATGTTGGAAATAATAGCCCTTTTTTTATTGACCCGTGTAATAGGCGACCGCGCCGCCGAGAAAGGATACCGTGCTTGGATATACAAAATTTTAATGGTGGGACTGTGGTTTCTTTTGGAATCAATCTTTTTCTTCTCTGGCTTGGTATTGTTCGGGCATAGCATTCCTGTCTATTTATTTGGTCTCTTTGGTGGGTTCACCGGATTTCTCATTACCTTAGTAATTGTTAAAAATTTGACAAACAAAACAAATGAAAAGAAATATGAAAAATTTACTTTTTCTAACCATTCTGTCTTCCACCGTATTCTTTGGATGCAGAAAAGACACTGAAATAAAATGTAAAAATTATGTGTCGGTCCATTTCAACAACCACGTAAGCGGAAATGATATTTTGTTCGACACTCTCGCATATACCAACGCTGCGGGAGAATTGTACTCTTTTTCAATTCTCAAATATTATGTCTCACATGTAACCCTAGTTCAAGACAATGGAAACAAAGTAGAGTTGTATGCTCATGAACTCATTGATGAGGCAAATGAACTATCTACGTTTCTTGATCGAATTGAAATTCCTGAAGGCCATTACACCACTATAGAATTTAATTTAGGTGTAGATTCAATTCACAATCACTCGGGTGATCAAGTGGGAGATTTGGACCCAATCAACGGTATGATCTGGACTTGGAATACCGGTTACATTTTTTACAAGCACGAAGGAAATTTCATTTCGTCTACGAGTGGCACCGCTCAACCTTTGGTTTATCATTATGGCACAGATAACGGTCTACTTTCTTTGGCATTGCCTATTTCCATGCATGCGTTCAATTCCAACCACAGCATCCGAATTGATTTCGACATCAACAAAGCATACGGAGTCAACGGAGTTCTTATTCCCTTTACTAACAACAACAACCACCAGAGCGTTAGTGTAGATGATCTGCCGTGGATCAACAAAATGAAAGATAACTTTGGACAATCTTTCGGTGCGTCTGTTTTTACCTTTGAATAATGAAAGCAGGATTATACATTCTCATATTCACGGCAATTCTTGCCTCTTGCAAGCCAGAAGTAGAAGAACCTGTATACGGAACTCCCTACACTTTGGTCATTCCGCAAGGACTTCCAACCATGGCTATTCCTGCCAACAACCCCATGACTTATGAAGGTATTGCATTGGGGAAAAAGCTGTTTTATGATCCTATTTTATCTGGAGATAATACACAAAGCTGTGCTAGTTGTCACTTACAAATCAACGGATTTACGGACCCCAATCAATTCAGCACAGGAATTGATGGTGTGCAGGGAAACAGAAATGCAATGCCTTTAATCAATCTGGGATGGCAAACTAAATTTTTCTGGGATGGTGGAGCGAATGGTTTGGAAAGTCAAGTCTTAGGGCCCATAACTAATCCAATTGAAATGCACGAAGATCTTGCGAATGCTATTGCAGAACTTTCAGCCGATGCAGATTACCCTTCCCTTTTTAAAGCAGCGTTTGGCACTGAAGAAATCACTTCTCAATCAATCATGCGTGCCATTGCTCAATTTGAAAGAACATTGATTTCAGGAAATTCCAAGTATGATAAATACATGCGTGGCGAAGTGCAATTGACCCAACAAGAATTAGATGGTATGAACCTCTTTTCTGATATGGACAAAGGAGATTGTGTGCATTGCCATGTCATGGGTTCTACGTTCAGTGATTTCGAATTCCGCAATACGGGATTAGATAGTATTTATGCTGATGCAGGAAGATATATCATTACGTTAAATGAAAATGACCGCGGAAAATTCAAAACACCCTCACTTCGAAATATAGAATTAACTGCACCCTACATGCATGACGGGCGTTTTCAAACTTTATTAGAGTGTGTTCAGCATTACAACACTGGATTTCACTACAGTCAAAATCTAGATCCGAATTTATTCTTCGCTACCAAAGGTAGAATGACCATTCAAGAAATGGAAGCCATTGTGGCTTTTATGAAAACATTAACCGATACCGAATTCATTACAAATCCTGCATTTCACTAATTTATTTCCATTCGCTTTACAATTACACCCTGATCTGTTTGAATGGTTAATGTATAAATACCTCGAGCATATTCAGCCAAGTCAAGAGAAACATAATTCGCGTTTGAAATGAATTTCTCCATTACCAATTGCCCGCTCATGTTATGCATGCTTATAGCGCTCATGGAATTATTTTCATTCAATTGAATGGAAAGGTTTCCATCAGTAGGGTTTGGATAAATGCTGGCATTCAATGATTCAATGAGGTCTATTGAAGCTGAAAAACACACATTGACGTTATCAATGTAAAAATTGTTTCCCCAACGACCTCTGTTTTGAAAAGCAATTAATATCTCTTGACTGCTTTCAGGCAAATCAATAAGTTCTGAGCGCCATTGTGCTGCTGTAGGAATAAATAAATCAGTTGTGGCAGGAGCGGTAGATAAAGTTCCCCCTCCCTTTACCCACAACTCTTCCCACGTATCTCCGCAATCTGTGCTGAATAACACGACCAAAGTGTCTGAGTATTGTCCACCATATTCGGCATATGCTACATCAAAAGCAAGACTCCAATTATTCAACGGATCTAAAATTTGTTTTTCTAGAATAATCTCGTCGCGTTCACCTTGCACATCAATCCAATAATTTTCAAAAGCCATGCTGTACGATCCGGTACCAAATGAACTGCAAGCATTTGAAGTACTGAACGTGCTTGACCCTCCAGTGCTATGACCGTCTCTCCAAGTTAAAGGAATACTTCCAGTTTCAAAATCGGTAGATTGACAAACTAGACTTGGAGACGTACTCTGAATGTAGGCCTGTTTGGTTACCGACTCCGAAACTCCATTATCTATTACCGTTAAAGTAACATCAAAAACACCAGAGGTGGAGTAACTTACCGTTGGGTACTTCTCATTACTCGAAGAAGGTGTAGCACCCGGAAAAGACCACGCATAGGTTGCATTTAAACTAGCTACACTATGATCTACAAAGTGCATCAATTCTCCCGGACAAACGAAGGATCCATAAGCCGATGCAAAATCAACCATAAGTTCAGAATTCTCATAAAGTGGAGCTTCCCAAACCCCCAAATTCCAGCATGCCAATCGCAATTTATGATCTCTGTAAAAAGGCACAAGACGCAAGGGCTCAGTACCAGCAGGTAACCCCGTACTGTATTCCACCCAAGAGCTCATAGTTGCATTTCTGTATAATACTCGACCGTGCAATAAAGCTATGTAAACACCCCCGTTGGTTCCCAATTGAGCGGCAATACTCCAAATGGCCTCATTACCTATATTTCCCGACCAATTCACGTAGCTCGCGCCTCCGTCAGTAGTGTAATAAACCTTCTGATTTGAGCTGGCATTGGTATACGCAATAAAAAATTCATTTACCGAATTTCCTAACGAGAAAACCATGTTATTTTGATTCAAAGGAATATTCAATTGAACCCATGAATCGCCACCATCTATGCTTCGCCAAAGCTTCATAACGTTCCCTACTCGTTGTTGCGCAAAAAGCACATTTGCATCGGTATAACTCTGTTCAATCCAAATGACTTTGCTATTTGCATTGGCTCCAAAAGCATAGTGTTCATTCCATGATTGACCGCCGTTTATAGACTTGTAAATTTTGTTGTCTTTCCCCAACCAAGCCACATTGAAATGGTGTGAATCGAAGAGAATTCGTGAACTTTCATTAAACCAATAACTTTCGTTCGGAAAAAGAGAAACGCTGAATCCATTTGCAACCGCATTCACCGATTCAGGTAAATACCTTCCACCCAAATCTGAGAAATATGTTTTATTCTCGTCTGAATAGTTCACATAACCCGTAGCCGCCTCACCACCGCCAAGTGCCAAATAATTTCCTTGTCCATAATTTTCATGGTATCCCATATTCCCATTGTGGTACCTTCCACCTACCATAATATCTTCATTCCAACCTTGGTCGTATCCCCATAAGTTAACAGCCATTATGCCGTTGTTTTTTGCCGAAAAAGTTCCAAGGAAATCGGTTGAAACATTGATTCCTCCGTCATTACTGCACCAGATCGTTTCTGAATTACTTCCTTCTTTGTATACTTTGAACTCTTGTTGATCCACATGATAATATGGAAGTCCTCCAATATATCCCGCCACACCTTCAAAGGTTGCACCGGCGTCTGTACTTTTCCAGACATTCAAACCACCTAATAATACATGATCAGGATTTATTTGCGATGCAATTAAAGTAGTGTTATAATGAATCTGAGTGTATGTTCCGTCATCTCCGCTAAAATTCATAAGATTCGCGTGGGTTTGGGGGTTATATGGAGTTCCTATTAATCCATGCGGATGCGACCACGTTTCTCCGGCATCATAACTCACATACAGACCTATCCATCCGTTCAATTCAACACCTGCATTATAAGTACCGTATCCAGCTAAGGCAACATAAATTCGATTGGGGTCAGCCTCTGTCAAGGCCATGTGACCTCCAAGTAATTCAACATTTGTATAACCTGGTTGCTCTGAAAACCAACCGTTATCGTACATTGTAAAATTCAATCCCCCGTCAGTGCTTTTGTAGAATTTCGAAATTCCTAATGAAGGTTCATATTGAACCGTATACACCACCGAATAATCATTCGGTTTAAATCGAACCGTCATACATTCATTGGGCAATACTTCCAACCAAGTTTCACCCGTATCTTCTGATTTAAATAGTCCTTGATTCGTTGCAGCAAATACAACATTTGGTTGTGTTGGATGAAATGCAAATTCCCAAACGCTAACATTTAATGATATAAACCAAGAAGCACCCACTATACTCCAATTAACACCCCCATCAACGCTCTTGTAAATATCATTTGCACCACTAAACAAGACAACATTCACATCTGTAGGGTGACATGCAACTGAAGAGACACCTCCTAAAACAATATTTTTTGTAACATATTCCCATGAATTACCTGCATCTATTGATTTATATAGTCCACCAGATTCAGTTCCACAGAAAAGCACATCATGATTAACTGAACTTCGGTCATGGCAGTATACATTAGAATGCTCACTAATTGGAGTTACATTTCCATCAGAAGTGTAATGAACGTTTGGGCCACAATAGCTCCAGATTGATCCACCACCTTTCTTCTCTTGTTTTATTCGATCAACCTTCAAATCAATTCCATTTGAATCAATATTCCCTTTCATCCCATTTACCCAACGCTTGTAGTATTGCGTATGAACTGTCTTTTCAAACGGATGCGACGCGAAGTATTCCTCGTAAGCCATTTTAACTTCTATTGGATTAGCTCCTTCAGCATACATTAAGCTCGCCCAATTCGGCAAATGGGGATCATTTCTGAAGTTTTTCGCCAAATGCAATTGAGCCGACCCAACAAGAGTTGAGTATATAAAAAGAATTGAGAGTAAGTATTTGTGCATACCCAAATATACAAGCAGATTATGCAGTAATTCCCCAATTTTCTTTATCAAGACTTCGATATTGAATCGCTTCAGAAATATGCGATGCTGTAATGCGTTCCACTCCTTCCAAATCGGCAATTGTTCTCGCCACTTTCACTATTCTATGATATGCCCTTGCCGACAATTTTAATCGATTCATTGCGAGATTCAATATGTTCTTCGAGTCTTCATCCAATACACAATGTTTCTCCATCTCTGCACTTCCCATTTGGGCATTGTAGTGGATTTTCGACCCTTCAAACCTTCTTGACTGAATCTTTCGCGATTGCGTTACACGAACTCGAATTTCTGAACTCCCTTCGCCCTTTTCAATTTTCTGAAGTTGTGAAAAACTAACGGGCGTTACTTCAACATGCAAATCAATTCGGTCCAACAACGGACCACTAATCTTATTGAGATACCGCTGAACCGCCCCAGGAGGACACGAACATTCTTTATCTGGATGATTAAAATATCCACACGGACACGGATTCATAGATGCAACTAGCATAAAGCTCGCAGGAAATTCAACTGAGAATTTACTCCTTGAAATACACACATTGCGCTCCTCTAAAGGCTGTCGCATGACTTCCAAAACCGTTCTTTTGAATTCAGGAAGCTCATCTAAAAATAAAACTCCATTATGAGCCAATGAAATTTCTCCAGGTTGAGGAAAGGAACCTCCGCCTACTAAAGCTACGTCGCTAATGCTGTGATGTGGATTTCGGAAAGGTCTATTCACAACCAACTCATCTGATCGCTTCACCTTTCCAGCCACGCTGTGAATTTTAGTAGTTTCCAACGCCTCTTCGAGTGAGAGGGGTGGCAGTATAGAAGGCAATCGTTTGGCTAACATCGTTTTTCCAGCTCCAGGTGGTCCAATCAAAATAATATTATGCCCCCCAGCAGCGGCTATTTCAAAAGCTCTCTTCAAGCCAGCCTGACCTTTTACATCTTCAAAATCAAAGCTAAATTTCGTTGTCTGCAATTCAGAAAATCGATCCTTGTCAAAAGGAAAATAACTTAACGAATGATTACCATTAAAAAACTCAACCACCTCCCGAATGTGGCGAGCTCCGTAAACCTTCAGATCATCAACTACGGAACACTCTTGGGCATTTTCAAATGGCACAATGATTCCCTTGAAATCATCTCGTGCCGCCTGAATAGCCATCGGTAAACCGCCCCGGATGGGTCGTATAGACCCATCCAAAGACAATTCACCCATGATCACATAACCGTCCAATTCCTCAGACTTCATCTGACCCGTTGCTGCCAACAATCCCAACGCAAGCGGCAAATCATATGCTGTTCCCTCCTTCCGAATATCAGCCGGAGCCATGTTAATGGTGTAATTTCTTACAGGATGCTTAAGATCACTGTTAATCAAAGCAGCACGTATACGCTGCTGCGCTTCTTTAACTGCTGCATCTGGTAGTCCTACCATACTCACTAAGGTCCCCTTATCAGCGTTTACCTCAATCGCTATCTTATAGGCATTCACACCATAGACCGCACTTCCGAATGTTCTTGCTAACATGCTTTTTTTTCGCAAAACAAATCTCTCGTTCGCTCGAAAAAAAAATATGGTTATATGAAATGTACATGCGAACTACACCAAAAGCAATGATAGCAGCACATTCAGCATGCATAAGAGCACATAAACTTAATGATTATCGCAACAGAATAACATGGCCCTTGACCTCTTTCCTTCCTCCTGCTGCATCGGTATATTGAACTTGAAACGTGTATGACCCATCTTCAGCATAATACTCTCCCTCATTCACATTACCATACCACTGTGCCGCTTCTCCGAATCCGTTAAAAATCAAATTTCCCCATCGATTAAAAATAGATAATTGCTCTATTTTACCACCATTCACCACTGGATAAAAAACATCATTCAACCCATCATCATTGGGTGAAAATGAGTTGGGGATAAAGATTTCGGTAGATAAATTTTCACGATCAACTCCAATTATTAATAACGAATCTTCTGCTGTACATCCATTCTCATCGGTTACTGTAACAAATACCCAAGCTGTCGAATCCAAGAGCCAGGCTGCACTAGCATCTTGATCAACAGAAATATTCCATGAATAAGAATAATTACCAACCCCTCCAAAAGCACTTGCGTCTACAACAGCCATTTCACCCGTGTAAAATTCTACCACGGGTTCCATGACGTTCACTTCAAGCTGCAAAGGATTAAAAATTTCGATGCTTACTGAGGAAAAACAATCCTGATTCAACGCAGCAGTTACTTGATAAACGCCCACTGATAAATTATCTGCTAAACTCGTACTGGCAACATTCGGTGACCAAGTCCATGTTAACTCATTTGAAAACCCCGATACCTCACATGATATAGAAGCATCAGAAAGTCCATAACAGCTTACATCATTTACATTCCAAGTTATGGAAGGAAGTGGATTACTTCCCACAACAATTTCACTAGAAACCGAACAACCATTCGAATCTTCTAGTAAAAGATCATACTGACCACTGGCTATATTGACTAAATCAGAGCCGAAAGTTGAATTCGACCAAGTATAAGAATAAGGTGCCGTACCACCTAAAACATTTGACTGAATACTTCCATTCTGAACGCCACAATCGGCATCTAAAGCAACCAAATCCACATTGAGTTCTGGTGGCTCATTCAGAATGAAATTAGCACTTAAACTGCATGCTGAATCGGCAGTAATCTGCACACTGTAATTTCCACTTCCCAAGTCAGACAAAATTGAATTTCCAACCGAAGGAAAATTGTTCCAGTTATAGCTTGCATTAACTAGATCTGATGGGGTTAATTCGACTTGAATACTGCCATTTGAATAATCAAAGCACGTAGGCTGAATAATCAACGATGAAATTTCCAAAATGGAAACATGAATTTCGGTTGTTGCATTGGGATAACAAATGCCACCAACAATTAATGAAATGGGATACGTACCTGAAGTTGTATATGCGTGTTCAATGGTGGCCCCGACTGTACTCACCACATTAGGACTTCCATCGCCAAAATTCCAAACCGCAGCAGTTGGACAGCCCGTTGTGTTTGAAGAAACAGCGATTGTATTTTCATTCAAACACGTATAAACTATTTCGGGTTGAAGGGAAGGTGCTTCACCAATAAAAATATCGTCAATAGCCACTCCGTCAAAGCTGTTGCATGTGGTTCCACTTCCAAATAAAAACCGAAATTGAACCTGTGCTTCGCCCAATAAATCCTCTAAACAATGAGAAGCCGTTACCCAAGTTAAACTGCCTTGTCCGCCTGCACAATTGCCGCTTGTAGCTCCTGTTCTACCGGACCATCCATGCTTGGGAGAAGCTGAAGTTAACCAGGTTATATTACCGTGATTGAACCAATTTTGATTTAAACAATTTACAGGGTCACCAAAGGCGCCAACATTTTGCCAGCTCGCGCCATTGTCTACGGATGATTGTAACACCATGCCGTCATATTGCCGCTCACATTCCCAAAAAATCTTAAACTGAATCCAAGGATTTGTTAGTAATGAGAAGTCGAAACATGGAGATCGCAGCCATGATTGTTCTGAGCTATTGTATCCCGTTCCGTTTAGACCACCAACAACCCATGATTTCGTTCCTTCACCCGCTGAATTAATAATGCTGCAATTTGGGGTTCCCCAAGACCAATCGCTGTTGGTTCCGCCACTGGACCACGACATGGCATTTTCAAATCCTTCGGTGTAGGGAAATGTGTTAATGATAGGACCGCTGCACTGTGCTTGGGTTGTAAGCGTATATGCAACAACACAGACAAATATCAGACTCAATTTTCGCAAAATGTCCATCACACAAAATTAGCTCTGCCTTGACCCGCTTTTTTGAAATTCACTTTAAGTAATTGGTATGTTACTAAGAAGATTTCCTCACATATTTGGTTAGAATGACAATCTGTTGCCCATCAATCTTACCTTCAATTTGTTCAACATTGTCATGAACCAAACGTATGTTTCGGACTGAAACTCCAACATTGGCTTTCACCTGAGAACCCTTTACCTCTAGGGTTTTTATAAGTGTTACCGTGTCGCCTGTTTGTAAAATTGCACCGTTGCAATCTTTGTGGAATTCTAAATCTCCTTGGTCCTCGTGATCTCCTGTTTGCTTCGCCCAAACCAAGTGCTCATCTTCCATGTACATCATGTCCAATGCTTCAATGGCCCACGTGTTGGAATTCAATCGATTCAACATTCTCCAAACCACAACTTTCACAGCTGGAATTTCACTCCACATGGCTGTATTCAAACACCCCCAATGTTCAGCATTCAATGGAGATTTTTTCTCCAATTGTGACTTACAAACCTCACAAACCAAAATAGAATCATAAGCGTTACCTTGTGATTCTGTTGGAACTTCATAAATGGAAAGTGAAGAATTTGATTCGCATAATTCGCAACAATTGCCGCTCCTTTTAATTAATTCTGTTTCTGTGCTCATACGCTTTTTGTTTCAATAAAATCAATAAATGAATGAATAACTTTAATATGAATCTCTTGTATCCTGTCTGCATATCCGTTCCAAGGAACTCTTACCTCCACATCGCACAAAGGACCCAATTTACCGCCATCTTTTCCAGTTAAACCAAGTACGAAAATTCCTTTGGCTTTTGCGGCCTCTGCCGCTTTCAAAACATTGGAAGAGTTGCCACTTGTTGAAATAGCAACCAACACATCTCCATCTTGACCCAAGGCTTCAACCATTCGAGAAAAAACAAAGTCATATCCGTAATCATTTCCAACACAACTCATGTGTGAAGGATCTGATATACTCATGGCAGCCAATGCAGGCCTGTTCTCTCTGTATCGGCCTGATAGTTCTTCAGCAAAATGCATCGCATCACACATGCTCCCTCCGTTTCCACAAGACATAATTTTCTTTCCCAATTGCAACTGTCTTGCAAGTAATTCACTTCCATGTTGAACACTCAATAAAAACTCTTGAGAACTCATAGTGGTCTGAAGCAGTTCTTGTGCTTCTCGGAGATGTTTTTCAATGACTGTCATTTGTTCTTTTTTAAAAAATAGTCCACCCAAAAATCAAGTTCTTTGGTATGTTCTTCATATTGTTTTCCTGTTGCAGGACCATAAAAACCCGTCCAGATTCGCTGAACAAGGCCGTTCTGATCTACAAGCAATAAGGTTGGAAAAGACATCATGTGATTCAGTTGGTTAAAAGTCTCTTTCGCATCTTTCTGAGGCCCCTCATTTCCCACACCAAAATAAAGACTATAAGGCATTCCAAGCTGTAATGCCTGATTTTTGACACGTTTCAAAGATTCTGAATTGTACCCGTTTCGTTCAAAGGTTACGGGTATAACATTCAAACCACGGGCATTGTATTTCTTGTATAAGTCAATGACAAACTTTGACTCATCCGTGCAATTTGGACACCACGTTCCCATGATTTGAACTAGTGTTATTTTTCCCTTCCATTCCTTCAACCCGAATGTACGTTCGGCACCCTTCTCATCTAAAACTTGGAGACGAAGTTTTTCAGTTGGATTTTTCATCCAAGTAAGTGTATTTGAAGCGTGCAGGGCGTAGGAGGGGTCAACCTCGGCAGTATACCCCACTTTATAGTGCATTCCACTCCTAAAAATACCGTGAATAATTTCCTTATTATTCAACTGTCCTTCAATTTGAAACAGATGCGTTCCATCAAATGCCGACAAATAAAATTTGTTGTTCTGCAGCCATTCTCCTTGTAAAAACCGATAATCACCGGTTTCTGTTAACACCGTTCCATAAAGAGGGGTATTTATTCCGTTTGTATAATTCAGATACAAAATGGCTGGAATGGAATCATCTTCAAACTTCATTTTAAACCGAAGTTCAATTGGCACATGAATTCGGGTGTCGGTTCCTTTTTCTTGAGCTCTTGTGAGATGAAACGGAATACTGTAATTTCCTTTTCTCGACGGATCAACCCACTCACCAGAAACATTTCCCTTTACTTTCTTCCCTTTTATATAGGTTGAAAATAAAGGCATCTCTGCCTGAAACGTACTGTCTTGATTCCAATGAATATCTAGATCAATTCGTTCTGTATTATTTACAATTGTCCACTTCACGAGTGACTGCATCTCGAGCCGGCATTTGATTTCAGAAGAATCTTGCCTCAATTCAAAAATCAAATCAAAATTTTGTGCAGCAGCAACATTCGCAATGAGAAGAAATGCAAAGAGAAGATGTTTCATCTATTACAGATCGAATTTAATACCTTGTGCCAAAGGCAACGAGGTACTATAGTTTATTGTATTTGTTTGTCTTCGCATGTAATTTCTCCAAGCATCTGAACCGCTTTCTCTTCCCCCTCCAGTTTCTTTTTCACCACCAAAAGCACCTCCTATTTCAGCGCCACTTGTTCCAATATTTACATTCGCTATACCGCAGTCTGAACCCTCACACGATAAGAATCGCTCTGCTTCACGCATGTTGGTGGTCATGATAGCACTTGATAATCCTTGATGAACACCATTCTGTATGGCAATTGCTTCATCCAAGTTGGAATACTTCATAAGATAAAGAATTGGAGCAAACGTTTCAGTTTGAACAATCTCCAATGAACTATCCTTTACTTCTGCAATGCATGGCTTAACGTAACATCCACTTTCAAAACCTTCACCCGTTAGAACACCGCCTTCGACCACAAAATGTGCGCCCTCAGATTTGGCCTTTTCAATGGCATTCAAATATGTATTTACGGCAAGTTTATCAATAAGTGGGCCCACATGATTGTTGCTATCCAACGGATTTCCTATTCTCAATTGACCATAGGCTGCCACCAATTTTTCTTTTACCTCATTATAAACAGATTCATGAATAATTAATCTACGCGTAGATGTGCAACGCTGTCCAGCTGTTCCCACTGCACCAAATACAGCACCGATGATGGTCATTTTCAAATCTGCATTTTCAGTCACAATTATGGCATTGTTTCCACCCAACTCTAAAAGTGACTTGCCAAAACGTTGGGCTACTGTTGCTCCAACGGTTCTTCCCATTCTGGTGCTTCCTGTTGCAGAAATAAGCGGAACACGCGTATCAGCCGTTAACCATTCTCCAACTTCAACCGCACCTGTGACAATGGAAGAAATTCCTTCTGGTAAATTGTTTTCTGCTGCAATTTCATTCCAAATGTTCTGACATGCTATGGCACACAGAGGTGCTTTTTCAGAGCCCTTCCAAACACAAACATTTCCGCAAATCCAAGCTAACGCCGAGTTCCAACTCCACACAGCCACTGGAAAATTAAATGCTGAAATTATTCCAACAACACCAAGTGGGTGCCACTGTTCATACATTCTGTGACCGGGGCGTTCACTATGCATGGTAAGACCATACAACTGTCTAGAGAGTCCAACTGCAAAATCGCAGATATCGATCATTTCTTGAACCTCACCCAAACCCTCTTGAAGACTCTTACCCATCTCATACGAAACAAGCATTCCCAATTCGTTTTTGTAATCTCTGAGACGATTTCCAAACTGACGTACAATTTCACCTCGTTTAGGTGCTGGTATAAGTCTCCATGTTTTATATGCCTCTTGAGCAGTTGAAATAACTCGCTCGTAATCTTCTTTTGTAGTTGTGCGAACTTTCGCAATTTCACTTCCGTTCACCGGAGTGTATGATGAAAGAAGCTCGCCTGCTGAGAAAAACTCTCCTCCCGTGCTTGTTCCTAAATTCTCTTCTCTGATACCCAATTTTACAAGTACATCTTGCATTTCCATTTGTTCAATATTTATAAATTTCGTCAACAAATGTACAACTTCGCATGAGGACTAAGGTGAGTTTTCTTATATTTGAATATGCGAAAATTCAGTCTTTATTTTCTTCTGAGTTTTTATACCCTTTGCTCTTTTGGAGTAGAGGCGAAACTGCATTTTTGTTGTGGTCATTTACAAGAAGTTCATTTCTTTGAATTTGAAACCCATTCCAACCAGCATTCAGAACATGCAAATTGCTGTCACAAAAAGCACTGCAGCACCGATGTACAAATTCAACTGCAGCACACGGATCAACACACCAATAGCCTCGATTTCATTGAATTTCATGCACAAACTGAATTCAATTTACCTTGTGTGCACACCATTACAATTCAAAGTCAAAATTCGCTAACTCCCAACTTTTCAAATTCCAAGGAGGATCCGCCCCCTCAACGGAATATATACGACCTTTTTTGTTGTAGAAAAATTGATGCCTTGCTGCTGAGTTAAAGCAAACAAAGCAATTATTCAATCTTCAAAAACAACAAAATGAAAAAATTAATCTTCCTATTATTCTCAATCATCGCACTCAGTTCTCAAGCACAAAAAAGTACAAGAGAGACCACTTCATTCTGGGTAGCAGGAGCCTGTGGCATGTGCGAAAAAACCATAGAAAATGCTGTGGATGTGAAAGGTGTTTTCGCCCTTGACTATGACTTAAGTGCACACCGACTCACCATCACGTATAAACCCCATATCATTAGCCTGAAACAGATTCATGATTTAATTCATGAAGCAGGTTATGATACAGCGGCAGGAGTTGCAACAGATGAACAGTATAATCGCGTTCATGGCTGTTGCAAATACAGAACGTTACCGGCTCACAAATAATCCAAACATCATGAAAAACTTCGTACTGACAATTTCCATTGTCCTGACAAGCTATTTATGCTTTGGACAAATTACAGGCAAAGTCACCAACAGTGACAATGAACCACTCATTGCTGTCATCTATTTCTCAAATTCGCAATTGGGCACTATTTCTAATGCAGATGGTTATTTTTCAATAGGAATTCCAACCAGAAGCAATTGGCTTATTTGCACCGCCACAGGGTATTTCAAAGACTCCATATACGTAGAGTCGAAAAAGCAAGAGTTAAACTTACTCTTCAAATTAAATACAGACAATACCCTAGGCACGGTTGAGATTCATGATTATGATGGTGGAACACACATTAGCGGTATAGATCCTCAAACCTTTCAAATCTTAAACGAAAAAGAATTGTGTAAAGCAGCGTGTTGTAGCCTATCTGAAAGTTTTGAAACCAACGGTTCTGTTGATGCCTCTTTCACTGATGGAATTACGGGAACTCGACAAATTAAAATGATGGGGCTCGATGGAAAATTCACGCAAATACTCTTTGATAACATGCCTGCCGTATGGGGGCTTTCTAGTGTATACGGATTAAGCTATTTGCCCGGACCTTGGATTAATTCCATTGCCATTGCCAAAGGAACAGGAGCTGTAATGCACGGATATGAAGGCGTTTCAGGACAAATCAACGTGAGCCACAAAGGGGCTACTATGAAAGAAAAGTTATTTGTGAACACATACGCGAGTAGTGCAAGCAGATTGGAGTCAAACGTGCTTTGGAATAATGCAATAAATGAACACACCACCATGCAGGTTCAAACGCATGTGGCACAAGCTCAACACGTATTTGATACCAATGCAGACGGATTCATAGACAACCCCTTATTTCGGAATGGTCTTGCACGTGTTGCGCTCCAATATTCTGGCGAGAAAGGCTTGAATGGAGAATATGCCGTTTCCATTGGAAGTTATTCTTCGAAGAGTGGACAAGCAAAATCTTTTCAAGAAAATGTTCCTGCCGGATTTCTTTGGACCTCAGGTACCCTCTCAGAACATATGGAATTCACTGGAAAAACAGGTTTTGTATTCGATGAGCATGGACATACAAGTATTGGTAGTCAAATTACGCTTGGTAAAACAGATGTTTCTAGTCAGTTTGGATACAGAGATTATTTAGGTAATCAAAATTACGCTCGAATCAATTTACTTTTTAGTCATGAAATAATTGAAGAGACATCAATAACAGCAGGTGTTTCAGGACAAATAGATGATTATGAAGAAAGCCTTCAAAACATTGGCGGAACTACAATCCTGAATGCAAATAGAACCGAACAATCATTCGGTGCGTTTACCGAATTGAATTCTACTATCAAAGAACGTCTCCAAATTATTCTTGGTCTGCGTGCAGATAAAAACAACATCTATGGAAATTTACTTACCCCACGAGGCCATATGAGATTCAGTATTACAGAAAACATGAATGTTAAGTTATCTGCTGGCAAAGCATACCGCTCTCCACAGATTATTATGGATAATCTCAGTGCACTTGCCGGAAATAGAGTGTGGAATGTAACCAACTTAGGAATTAGCTATCCATTCGCATTGAACATGGAGGAGGCCAATACTTTTGGGTTAGCTTTTGTAAACAATATGAGGTGGTTCCATAGAAATGCAACGTGGTCTGTTGACGCATTCTATTCCAATTTCAAAAATCAAATCGTAGCCGATTATGAGACAAGAGGCGAGTTTTATCTCTATAATTTAGATGGAAAGAGCTTTTCCAAAGCTATTCAAACAGATCTAACTTTCAGTCCCTTGAAAAGAACCGAATTTCGTTTTGCTTACCGCTGGTTAGATACAAAAACCACATACAGAGGAACGCTGAAAGAACGTCCTTTGGTTGCACAAAATAGATTCTTTATGAATGCCTCCTATTCAACGAAAGAAAATGCCAAAGGAAGAAAACTAAATTTCGATTTTACAGCAAGATGGTTGGGACAGCAACGGTTAGCCATTTTACATCACACGGCAGGTATGGAAGAAGTTGAGTATAGCCCTTCTTATTGGACCTTAAATACGCAAATTGCATTTTTCATTCAATCGAACTTAGAAATATACGTTGGAGGTGAGAACTTAACCGGATACATGGCACACCATCCAATCTATCTCTTTGAGAATGTTGAATCTCAATACTTCGATGCATCTCAGGTATACGGTCCCATGTTCGGAGCCAATTACTACGTTGGTCTTCGTTGGAGAATAGGAGAAAATAAAGAGTAAGGGAATTCCCCTTACTCTTTAATTATTTTGCCTGAATAAATTCCTGCATCATTTTTTATTTGAATGAAATAGGTCCCAGATGCTATCGCTCTTAAATCCAGACTGGCCTTATTCAAAGCCGAAGATTGAGCCACTTGGTTTCCAATTAAATCTGTAATGGTGTAAGTAAAATATCCCTGGAATTCAATATTCACCTGGTCTAGGGTGGGGTTGGGATAAATGGAAATCGATTCTTTCGATTCATTTCCAACTAATTCTAACCAATCGTTGATATTGTAGGTAGTATTTGTAATAATGGCCTCATTCCAGTCAAAATAGATATAGGCCGTGTTGGTAATTTCACTGTATACTGGGTTTCCTGCATTTTCACGGATACGGAAGATGAGGTGACCCTGGCTCAACTCCTGACTTACACTGCTATCGGGTAACCAAATGTTGTTGAATTCAAATCGTAATACGCCATTGCCAAGATGAACAATTTGCATGTCATGTGTCGTTTGTAAAAGTTCAAACGTTGACCAATCCAATTCTGCATCTAAAGTATCCAATATATAAATGTTCTGAGCAGGGGCAGTTCCTGTATTTTGGAAACGAATGGTGTATTGCAAAGCATCATCTTGCCACACATCAATGATTTCAGAGGCGTATTGGTTTCCATATGTTTCATGGAACGTTTCTTTATACACCGATTTATCGTTCGGATCATAGCTATTACCTAAAATCTGCAACAACCCACCGCTATTGTTGTTTGTGTAGCAATCTTCCGTTTCTGTTGCTGTAATGGTTGAAGAGAAAATATGCTGTGCACCATTAATTAATCCACTTGGAATAGTAAAATAAAGATAATCGGTGGTTGAAAACCAGGTTTGGTTAGATGAAATGGTCCAAGTAATAGTATTTCCGTTAATGACATAATTTGAATTTTGTATAGAGGATGTCACCAAGCTTACATCAGAAGGCCATGTCATTGTTAAGACATAATCTGTAGCTCCGGGTCCATAATTTCCCCAATTCAAGCGAATAATTGCTGTTTGATTTTGATAATAGCCACTCCATGGAGTAATGGTGGTCCAAAGGTCTGAGCACAGGGTAACAGAGCCTCCACAGTTCACTGCTATGGCAAGAGGTTGGGTAATACCACTCCAGCTTCCAGAAATAGTATAGAAATTATTACCAGGCAACGTGTAGTTGTTGTTGGATAACCAAGTCTGATCCACTTGCGCCAAAGCTGCGCTTGTAACACCATAAATGGAACCACAGTATGAGAAATATCCCGATGAATCGGAGTATACCGTGATAGCAGTTTGATTGGTGGTCCAACCTAAATGAATAGGAGCGCTTGCTAACGGCATTTCTCCTGGATTCATAATTCCATTTCCATTCATATCACAGAATACAAATCCGCTGTAGCACAAGTACGGGAATGGATTTGCGTTTCCACACTGCAACGGAATATTGAATAAAGGAGCTGTTGGTTGTGACTGACAATCATAACCCAGTGTAACATAGAAAGGTGATGTGGAAGTATACCCCATGTTCGCCAGGTAGTTCGGGTTGATTGAAATAACAATTGAATCACCTGAAACTCCCATTAAATCAACAGAATAATATCCATTGGTATTTGTAGTTGTTGAGATTATCCCTCCATTGTCGGCATTGGAAACAGTTAATGGCACGTTACTCAACACCAACTCGCCACTTTCATATGTGCCATTTGAATTTGAATCGCAAAACAGGTAACCACCTTGACACAAATATCCACTTGAAACTTGGAAAGTATCACAAACACTGTACGTACATCCGTTTGCAAATTCTGCATTCAAGCAGGCTACAACGTAGCTTGCACCAAATGTTGAAGTTAAATAGGCATTCGCTTGAGTCGAGTAAATTCCGCTTCCAATAGGAGCACCGTTGGCATTGTATGGTGTTACTACCCAACTGTAGATTGAAATATTACTCGTTGTAGCAGAATAGATGTACATGCCATTCGGATTTGCGGATTGTATTATGCTGGTCCAACAAGGGCTTCCTGAACATGTCAAAGTGAATGTGATGGTATAGGCTCCATAACCGTTTGACCAAAACTGATTGAACCCGCCTGTGACCACATAACCATTCTGAGCTAACCAGGTGGGGTCTATTGTAACAGTTGTATTACCGCTTGGAACACCATATAAAATGGCATTCTGACCATTGTTCGATAAAAATCCTGATACACTCACGCCAGTAAAATCATTGGTCACCCAAATTGGGATAGCACTGTTAATAGAGCCCTCATAATTTCCGTCACCATCACAATCTAGACTTGCTAAACCATACAATTGAATAGAGCACCCTCCAATGGTCACAGCCACTGTATCTGTGGCGCTGCTTTGATTTTGAGGATTGTAAATTGTTGTAACAATTGAATATGTACCTGGCGCCATGTAATTGTGACTTACAGCAGGTGAAACGGTAATGATAGTACCTACAGAACTTGTACCTCCGTTATGATTTGAGGTGGTTCCATCGCCCCAATCAACGGCTATTGCAAATTGAAATCCTGTGAAATTCGACCCTTGTATTACATGGTCAATCTCCGCACCGGTTGAAGCCGTTTGCGGGTTTATCGCAGCAAATGACATGGAAATAGTAGAGTCACAATAGTAATCTACAATTGAGGAATTTTGTGGCTGAAGGCCCGTAATTTGAAATCCTTGTCCAAAGATTTGAACAGACAAAAGGGAAAATAGCGATAAAATAAAAATGCGCATGTGATTAAGGTTTGAATATAGACGATCAATGAAGCTAATTAGTTGCTTTACAGCCTAGAATTGACAATTTCTTCTAGCGCATCAATCCAAATTTCTGAATCGTTCAAACTCGGAACCAATTGAATTTTTTCTCCTCCCAATTCTTCAAACAATTCCTGATACTCTTCTCCAATTTCAATGGTGGTCTCTAGGCAATCAGCCACAAACGCCGGTGAAAACACCAATAGTTTTTTCGCGCCCTTCTGAGCCTGCTCTCGAATAACCTGATCTGAAAATGGCTCTATCCAACCTTTACCCAATCTGCTTTGAAAACAAACTGTATACTGTGATTCATTGATTCCCAATCCCTGAGCAATTAAGCGTGTAGTAGCGAAACAAGTTGCCTTATAACAAAGAAAATTCTCATCGTTTATTTCAGATTCACAACTGTGATTTCTACACTTATTGTCCTTGTATATTTTATCTAATTGACGTTCTGGAAGACCATGAAAACTAAACAAAATATGATCATATTCATTCAAATTAAATTGCTGAGCATTGTTCACATAACCTTGAATGTACTTGGGGTTGTCATAATATTGCGAGACAAATTTCAATTCGGGAATGGTCCACCATTTCGAGACCAACGCCATTACTTTATCATGCACGCTGCCCGTTGTTGCAGAGGCATATTGCGGGAACATGGGAACAACTACGAGCTGTTCAGGTGCCCATTCTTCAATATCAGCAAGCACTTTATCTAAGCTTGGAACCTGATATCTCATGGCCAAAAACACTTTCGTTTCATTCTCATCATAACGTGCTTGCAATTGCTCTTTGTTTCTTTTTCCGTAATGAATCAAAGGCGAACCGTTTTCTGTCCACAGTTCTTGATACACTTTCGCACTTTTTCTATGACGGAATGGAACAATAATTCCATTCACTAGAATTGCTCTACCAATGGCATTGATATCAATGACTCTCGGGTCGTTTAAAAATTCGGTTAAATACCGATATACGGCACCCGGAGTTGGAGCATCGGGTGAACCCAAATTCACTAAGAGGACAGCTGTTTTTTTCATAATCAGTTTGCAAAGAAAGAACAATTCAAATAGCCTCATGTTCAAATGTGTATCTTTGAGCGCAAAATTGCACGCATGCTCAGATCAATGACCGGCTATGGAAAAGCCGAACTGCAAATGGAATCGAAAAAATTCTCTGCAGAAGTTCGATCACTCAACAGTAAAGGTTTGGACTTAAATGTTCGCGTTCCAAATCTCTATCGAGAACACGAATTAACCATACGTACTTCATTCGGTGAACGCATACAACGAGGCAAAGCTGAGATTTCTTTGTACATCGAAAACATTGGTGGAGAAAGAAGGATGCAGTTGAATACAGAACTTCTCGATCAGTATTACAATGAACTTGTAAGTTGGACTTCAGACAAAAACCTAGGACACTCAGACATTTTAGCTACACTTATGCGTATGCCAGATGTCACAAAAGTGGAACAACCCGAACCAAATGAGCACGAGTGGACCGCCTTACTAGACCTCATTCATAAAGCATACTTGGCGTTCGAAGCATATAGACAGTTGGAAGGCGCAAAGCTGAAAACAGAATTTGATATGCGTATTGCGAACATCATGAGCCTCCGATCTTCGCTTATTGCGCCAATGGAAGAACGAAAAGAAAAAACTCGAGAAAAATTGAGAGCACAAATAGACGAGTGGATTGGGAAGGAAAAACTCGATGAAAATAGATTCGAACAAGAACTCATATATTACTTGGAAAAGCTTGATGTTTCAGAAGAGTTACAACGTCTGCAATCGAATTGCGAAATGTTTACAGAAGAACTTAACGGGGCAGCTCAAGGAAGAAAACTTGGATTTATTTCTCAAGAAATTGGAAGGGAAATCAATACCATTGGATCAAAAGCAAATGATGCAACCATGCAACGCATGGTTGTTGAAATGAAAGATGAATTGGAAAAAATAAAAGAACAAATAAACAATGTTCTCTAGTCAAGGCAAGGCCATTATATTTTCCGCGCCAAGCGGAGCAGGCAAGACCACACTTGTTCGGCATTTGTTGGGGATAGAATCACTTGCATTGTCTTTTAGCATTTCTGCAACATCGAGGCCCATACGCGGGGGGGAAGTAGATGGAAAAGATTACTATTTTCTAACTGACAAGGAATTTGAAGAGAGTATTCAATTGGGAGCTTTTTTGGAGTGGGAAGAAGTATACGCGGGTACAAAATACGGCACACTCATTTCAGAAGTTGAGCGCATTTGGAAAAGCGGAAAAACAGTTATTTTCGATGTTGATGTGGTTGGCGGATTGCGATTGAAATCGATTTTTCAAGATTCTGCATTGTGCGTATTTGTTCAACCTCCCAGTGTCGACGCATTGCATCAACGTCTTGTGGCTCGGTCAACCGAATCTGAAGAAAAAATTCAACAACGCGTCGCAAAGGCGGAAAAAGAGATGGCCTTTGCAAATCAATTCGATACAATTCTGGTAAATATTAATTTGGAAATCGCAAAAAAAGAAGCTGAAATTCTTGTTTCTGATTTTATTAAAAAATGAAAATAGCCCTGCTTTTCGGGTCATTCAATCCCATACACCTAGGACATTTACAAATGGCTGAAGCCGCCATTAAATACGGGGTTGACGAAGTATGGTTTATTCCTTCACCACAAAACCCGCTCAAAGATTCAAAAGAACTTATAGCTATTGAAGAGCGTATAGCCATGGTAAATTTGGCAATTTCAGGTTTCGAAAATTTCAAGTTGATTGACCTCGAGAAACATCTTGAAATTCCCTCCTATACGTACAAGACACTTCAGGTTTTATCTCAACGGTATACACACGAATTTTTTATTCTTTGCGGAACAGATGTCTTGCATCAACTTCCCGCATGGAAAAATGTAAGTCTCATTCTTGAAAACTATTCATTTCTCGTTTGCCAAAGAGAGGTTGAATCGGAATGGCCCGAGAGCCTTCAATCTTATCAAGATAAATTCATCTTCATACCCTTTGAACAAAACTCCCTTTCAGCAAGTAACATCCGCTTGAAGCATTGCATTTCTCTCATTCCATCTGTTGACCGCTATATTCTTGAGAAGCATTTGTATGGTTTTTAAACGGAGCTTTCAAACCCCCGTGGGATGGATTTTAGTAGAGATAGAAAATGATTGTATTTCTCGCCTTGATTTCCTAGAAAATCAAAGTGAAAATGAAGGAGAGCATGCCCTTTTCTTAGAATGTGAAAAACAATTGCAAGCCTATTTCAATGGTGAATTGGAAAAATTCAACTTGCCCGTTCGCACCTCAGGTACACCTTTTCAGATTTCTGTATGGGAGGAACTCAAGAAAATTCCATTCGGTACTACCGTCTCTTACCTATCTATTGCCAAACGCTTGAACAATGAAAAAGCAGTTCGCGCTGTTGGTCAATCCATAGGAAAAAACCCAATTGCCATTGTAATTCCTTGCCACAGAGTAATAGGGAAAAACAATGCATTAACGGGCTTTGCAGGTGGTCTTGATCGAAAAAGGAAATTGTTGCAACTGGAAAACTTTGAATTATTTCCCTTAAATTCGAATTAAATCTTAACCAATGGAAAACGAAATTACACCCGCACCTGATCAAATATTCGATAACCACAGACCATGGGACATGGAAAAAAACACCTTCTCCATGTTGATGTATTTGGCTTTGATATTTGGATTATTGGGTGCCATTTTAGCCATTGTCATGTGGGCTACAAACAAAGAGAAAAGTCCATTTGTAGACTCACACGGTAAAAACATTTTGAACTGGTTCATTAGTTCTATGATTTACATTGTAGCATCCATTATTCTGGCCTTTTTCTGCATCGGCTACTTACTTCTTTTTGGCGTTGCCATAACACATTTAATTTTCATCATTATGGGAGCTATCAAAGCAAACAACGGTGAGACTTTTAAATTTCCTTTGGCCATTCCTTTTGTGAAGTAATTCGCTGAATTTCCTTTATTTTTGCGCCCGCATGGATTTAATAATTATTCCAACTTACAACGAGCGTGAAAACGTGGAAGATATGATTCATGCTGTCTTCGCACAAGGAGACAACTTCCATTTACTTATTGTTGACGATGGTTCTCCAGATGGAACAGCACAACTTGTAAAACAAAAGATGCACACATTTCCAGATCGCTTGCACGTGTTAGAGCGTTCAGGAAAATTAGGGCTTGGCACGGCTTACATTGCTGGATTCAAATGGGCTTTAGAAAAAGGATACACCTATATTTTTGAAATGGACTGTGATTTCTCGCACAATCCGAAAGACTTAAACCGCCTGTTGTCTGCGTGTAAAAACAACCACGGTGTTGCGGTGGGTTCAAGGTATGTGCATGGCGGGGGAACCATAGACTGGCCTTGGCATAGAAGATTAATTAGCAAAGGCGGAAGCATCTATGTTAACCTTATTCTTGGTCTAGGTGTGAAGGATAGTACCGGTGGTTTTGTTTGTTATTATCACGAAGTTCTGAAATCGCTAAACTTAGATGAAATTCAATTTATTGGATATGCCTTCCAAATTGAAATGAAATACAAATCAAAGAAAAACGGTTTCCAAATCACAGAGGTTCCAATACAATTTGCAGATCGAACCAAAGGCACCAGTAAAATGAGTTTAAACATTTTCCACGAAGCTTTTCTTGGCGTGCTAAAAATGCGATTTTCAAAAAAATAATTCCATGAAACAAGTAATTAAAAATGTAACAATTGTAAACGAAGGTGAACAGTTGATTAAAGATCTGTGGATTGAAAATGACATAATCAAATTCATTGTAGAACCCAATGAAATGGATCACCACCATGCAGATACTCTTTTCGATGGCACAGGGAAATATTTGTTACCGGGATTAATAGATGATCAGGTGCATTTCAGAGAACCCGGCCTAACGCATAAGGGCGATATTTCAACTGAATCTGCCGCCGCCGCCGCGGGCGGAGTAACTTCCTATATGGAAATGCCCAACACCAGCCCCAGCGCCGTAACACACGAATTATTACAAGCAAAATTTGACCGTGCAGAAGAAGTTTCTACTGTGAACTATAATTTCTTCATGGGTGCAACACCTGAGAATGTTAAAATTCTGGCTGAAATAAATCCCAACGAAATATGTGGAGTTAAAATATTCATGGGTTCCTCAACCGGTAATCTTTTGGTGAATAAAAAAGATGCGTTAGAACTTATTTTTTCTGAAGTAAAAACCCTCATTGCAACGCATTGTGAAGATGATGAGATTATCAAATTCAATTTGAATCAACTTCAAGCAACAAACACCGAACTCACTGCTGCACACCACCCCATTATTCGCAATGAAGAAGCCTGTTATGCATCGTCTTCTATGGCCGTTGAATTGGCTAAAAAACACGATGCACGATTGCATATTTTACACATTAGCACAGCCAAAGAGCTTGAGCTTTTCGACAACGATTTACCGCTTTCTGAAAAAAGAATTACTGCCGAAGCATGCATTCATCATTTGTGGTTCACAGACGAAGATTACGCAACCAAAGGCAATTACATTAAGTGGAATCCCGCTGTTAAAGGCGTATTTGATCGCATGGCTATTCGCGAAGCGGTGAAAGATGGAAGAATAGATGTCATTGCAACAGACCACGCTCCGCACACAACAGAAGAAAAAGAACAAGAATTTTTGAAAGCGCCAAGTGGCGGACCCTTGGTTCAGCACAGCCTGTTGGCATTGCTTGATCTGGTGAATCAAGGAATCTTCGATATTGAAATGGTTGTGAAAAAAACATCGCATGCCGTTGCCGAAATGTTTCAAATTGACCGACGCGGATTTATTCGTGAAGGCTATTATGCAGACCTTGTGTTGGTTGATTTAAATGAGACAACTCAGGTAACAAAAGAGAGTTTACTTTACAAATGCAAGTGGTCGCCTTTCGAAGGTCACACTTTTCATTCACGCGT
>Ga0315905_10000255_pt1 | contig 57716 bp, 46 predicted proteins | sample LakEriMetagenome_5_FD_203522 | JGI IMG/M metagenome (GOLD analysis project Ga0315905, IMG submission 203522) | Freshwater fungal communities from buoy surface, Lake Erie, Ohio, United States - Buoy 4 MA121 | ecosystem: Environmental > Aquatic > Freshwater > Lake | place: USA: Lake Erie, Ohio...
AGACTGCAGCTTCAACTATCCCTGTCCCTGTCATGATTAAAAATAATAATAAGTTTTTCTTTTTCTTTTTAATAAATGCTGTATTTTTAGTTGTTAATGCACAAAGTTACAGTGTAGGTGGTTATACAGATTTCGAAGTAACGAATAATTCAAAAATCACATTTACAATACATCGTCAAAAATGGCAATATCGAAGCTTTCAATACAGGGATACTCAAGGTTTAAAGCTGTATATCTTCATTGGAAATACCAAAAATGAGGTTTACCCCACCTACAAAAACTTTCAATACCCCCAACACAAATGCAAAACAAACAGCAGTACATATCCCTTTGGTCCACCTAACGGAAAATATCTCGAAGTAGTTTATCAATACACGCTCGACATCAGTAAAAAACCATTCGATAGTTTAATCAAAGCACAACCAATTGTAAGGATTTTCACGCAGACAGCTGATAAAACGGACATGTCCTTCACATCTAACATCATCTACGAACCTTATCACGCTTGGTCAAGTGAAATCAATACCAAAACGATGACAAAAGGCGATAAGAGCATCACATTCAATAATTTAAACCAAACTGTACTCACGCGCAATCAAGCCATATACAGCAATCCCGGCATTGTTTACAATCCAAACGATTCGGTTTTTACCGAATTGGTGCCGATGGAGACCGACATTTGGGGCACGAGTGTAATGCTGGCATCAAACTTTTCGTACAAATATCCATTCACTTGCTATTGTCCAACTGGAGGCAATGCCTGTACACCCAAACCCAACAACAAAAACAAGCCCATTGGGTTTCACTGCGACCCCATCACTGGAGCCGTTACATTCTTTAGCAACTCTAAGGGCGTAATCCCTGACATTTACGAAGGCGCACCCCTTGTATTTAAAACATCCTGGTACTCCAAAGACGCATACGGCAATTGGCATTTCAAAGGCAGCATCACGGTGTTAGCGATGAAATTCAGCTTCACCGACACCAAACAATCTTATTGGGACGTCCCCAATTTTGAAGTGCCGTCTCGGGTAGATATTTGCGAAGGAGATTCTGCCACCATCAATATCAGCATGAGCGATACTGGCTACCTCGATACCATTTATGTAAAAATCGATGGTTCCCTCAACCCCAAATACTACAGCTACACGGTGGACTATTCCTTGAAGTACTTGCCAAAAATCAAGCTTTTCATCAAACTCCCTTTGGGCGCAGATTTCAGCACCTATCGTACACTCAATGTCAGACTTTCAACCTCACGCTGTGATGATATCCAAGTTAGCAGCAGAGGCATTGTGGTGTACAACCAAAAATCCATACAATCCAAAATCGTCATCTATCCGGGGCCCTGCAACTCTTTCAAAGCCCAAATCAAATCCAGCAACAACGGAATGTTTGTATCGAACAGTTGGTCAGTGTACAAAGACTCTTTTGGCTCTAAACCGATCTACACTGGCAAAGGAGATGTCATCACCCTCACTGCCCTGGAAAAAGCGAAATACTACCTCGCCTGCACCGTGAGTTCACCGAGTGCTTACTGCAGTCAGAGAATCTTCCGCGATTCCGTTGACCTAATCAAATTATGGCCCGGACTCGATTTCTCCCTCAACCACAACACCCTCTGCACCGCAGACACAAACCAACTTTACACCCCCATCAACCTGTCGGGCTTTGCCTCAAAGACCACCCGTGAATGGCGGTTCGACACCACCAAAATCACAAAGGATACATTGCGAAAGAACTTCACATCAGCGGTAACGCTGCGATTGCGCATCACCGACACCGCCGGTTGCGATTTCAGTAAGACGTTCACCCTGTTAAAAGACAGCGTTTACCAACTTGACCTCCCTACACTTGAAACCTTGTGTGGCGCACAAACCGTAGAATTATCGGGCAGCAATACAGTCACCGGACATGCATGGTCGGGAGATTGGGCGATAACCACTGGCACCAAAACCACCGACTTGGGCACCTCCAAAAAGCTGTCTTTGTTTTTAGATGCGCCCAAATCAACCATCACGGGCAAGTTCACTTCCGTAGATGGCTGTGCGATTGCCTTGATGCGCGAGGTAAAGGTAGATACCACACAAATTCGCATACCCAAAATTGCCGTGGTGTGCAAGGCTTCAGACACCTTCAACCTAAACAACATCAAAGTCACTCCGAGCGGGGGAACTTGGTGGAACGCCGAGAGCAACAGCGCAACCTTACAGTTGAAAAAAGCCAACAGCGATTCCATGATGGCCATTTACACCTACAGCAATTCACAATGTTTGTTCATGGATTCAGCGTGGGTGCCTTTGGGCGATACCGCGAAACAGAATTTTGTGACGCCAAAATCCGTCTGCGGGGAATCGGCACGAGAAGATCTCACCACCCTATTCAATCCATCCACAACGGGCGGCACTTGGTACAGCAAACAAGCGAACGTTTCAATTAACAAGGGCTTGGTTATTCCACGAAACATAACTGCCAATACCTATCCGGTGTATTATTTCAGCAACACATCGCCCTGCGGGCAGCTAGAAACGCATTGGCTCACGGTGAATCCAAAGGTCATTGCCATTGATGCCAAATCAAACACCACCACGGCCCAAATACCGGCTACGATTCTGTTTGAGGTCAACAATTCACTGGGAACCGCGGGCACCACTTATCGTTGGTTTTTCAACGACCCATCTTCGGGAAGCAATGACAGTGCACAAGTGAGCAACTGCAGCCACACATACACAAAGGCAAGCACATATTATCCGTTTGTAATTGCCAAGGCCGGCAACTGCGTGGATACGGGCTATTGCGCACCCATACAGGTAAATCCGCTGTCGCTGGAAGAGAATAAGACCTATACTTTATTCATCAGCCCCAATCCCACATTGGGAAAAGATATACAAATACACTGCGATAAGTTGATCAAATCGATTCAATTATTGAATAGTCAGGGGCAAATGATCATGAATCAAAACTGTGATGTCAATGATTTCACCGTTAACACCAGACAATTTAGCCCTGGCATCTATTTCGTCAAGATTCAATTATATCAGAACTCAAAATCAATCGCGAGACCGATTGTTGTAAATGAACCCTGATCTTCACTGACATTAATTCCACCTTTCAATCTCTGTTAACGAAACTATAGGGCATTACGAGATAAAAGGAACTGCCGACAAGAGTATTTCTTGGAATAAACTTAAAGTTTCAAGTCAAAATTCGCACGACCATTTAGTAAGTGGAATGATGCTAATTAGAATTACAAATATTGGGTCAACCGAAATGACTTTATACTTTTTAAAACACAACGAAGACTTTGAATTGGTGCCTGAACCAAGATGGTCTATAATACGTAAGAAATGAACGAAACAATAAAACATATCCTCGACAACAATCCTGGATTAATAAATATAATTCTAACAGGAGTATTTCTGCCATTAGGAATTTTGTGGTTAACAAATCGAAACCACCGACAATTAAAAAGAATTGAAAAAAATCTTGACCTGCAGTACAAGACCAAAGACGATATTCGTGAACAGGAGAAAAGAGTTTATGCATCTTTGTCAAAAATTCTCTTTGACGTTCAGCAATTACACGTTGCTTTATCCGGTAAATGTGTAGACACAAGTTGTATAATAGATGCATTAAAAAGGTTCGACCTTTCTGTAAGGAAGTGCCACGATGAAATTGCAGATAATATGCTCTACTTGTCATCAGACGCTATAAATCTTATTTACAAATTTTACAACTCTATTGGACAATTAAAATACAACTGCAAGAGCTTGACAAACGAAAAGAATATGAAATGGCTAATGTTGTGGTTTATTATTCATCTCAACATCTCGCTGATTCATTAATCGAAATTCAAGACCTATTTATTTCTCAACGCAGTGAATTAAAAGTGCAGTTTGACAAGACGAGACAAGAAATGATGAGATATTGTTGTGGGCAAGAACCACCGAAAGAACTTAAGGAAAAATATGAAGCACTTAAGGCTACTATGATTGAACAAAATGTATTGTAGCAAACGCCATACGCCTAACACAAGTTTTGCGTCAGGCCTATTGTCAAGCAAACATTTGGAATTGTTTATTTATTCAGTTCTAATGAAGGTTCAGTATTGTGCACTGAACTAGCACAAACTTACACCTCATCACGAACTGGCAAAAAGCCTTTGTCGCCTAGCTCTTTGATAATGCTCCTAATTAAATAACTATTATCAAATCTAAGAACATACTTGCGCGTACCCTCATTCTCTGGGATTAACATTTTACGATCAATTAATTTTCTGATTTGTCGAGATACTTCTGCATCCGCTTTTCCCGGAAAAATATCTTTTATATCCGATGCTGAAATCACCTGCTTATCTACAACTCTTTTAAGAATTTTAGCTTCAACATCTGTGATAAACTTTCGTTCTAGAGAATGATTGATTGACGGAAGTAAAATCTCCTTGCGGAGGAAATTATAATCAGACAACTTATCAATCTTTTCAATCTCATCTTTTAGGCCTTTTAAAACATACTCAATCCATGAAGTAAGACCTTCAACTGTGCCGTTGTCGGCTTCAGACAAAAAGTTGTAATAGTCATTCCTATTGCTGCAAAACACCGCTGTAGGATTAAGAATCCTACCTACATTTACGTTGAACCCAGCTTTAACAAGCATGGCGTAAGTAAACAACCTTACGGTTCTACCATTTCCATTTCCAAATGGGTGAATCCAAACAAAACGATGATGTGCGATTGCTGTTTTGAGTAAATCATATTTGGGGCTATCATCTTTATTTACAAATTCAAGCAATTCATTCATGTAATCTTCAACTGCTAACCATTCAGGCGGCTTATGTGAAGATTTATTTATTTTTAAATTTACTTTTCTATAATCCCCTGGAGTTGAATCACCTTCTCCATCTGGTGGTGGAAGTAAACCATCAACTATTTTTTTATGCATCTCACCAAGAAACGCCCTGTTAATTGGGTAGTCGTAAATATTCTCTTCTATAAAAGCCATCGCTTTTTCAATATTCTGAATTTCACGAATACTTGGATTAACAACTTTGATGTCCGATAATTTTGTCTCTATGTATTCAGCAATTGTTGTGTTGTTCCCTTCAATTCTAGCTGATCCGATACTTTCCAAAGTATGAAAGATGTGTTTCAGTTGAAAAAACACTTTAGGGTGAGTTGAGCCCCCTAATTGCTTCTTACGCAAGTGATCCAATTCAATGATTAAATCCGTTAGAGCGGAATCGAAAGTTGGCTCTACCAATTTCAAATCATAATGTTTAAATACTGCTTCTGACATTTGAATTATTCTTTTGAATGAATTAACATGCACGCCTGCAATGAATTAACAAAAAAATTTAATAATCCTTTGTTTGACAACACTTTACAATTCTACGTCAAATTTAAACAATTAACAAACAGAAGTCATAACTTTTGCGTTGTTCATGATCAAAAATTCAGTATCCACCTCAAATTCGACCTTAATTTCAAACTTCAGTTAGCATTTGAAAATCGCCCTACACCAAACAAAAAGCACTATCACACAAAACCGGAGGCACCCCTTTCGCTATTTTCATCATCCCAACCATACACCTCACCAAAATGGTTCTCTCCGATGCTGAATTTGCCTTGAAATGGATGTGTGATGACAAAATATCTCCCTCCCGTTCTTATGCAACACTTCTCCTATTATCTCTGTATAACTTGTCTTATAGGGGACTAAATCGGTGCATTTTGTCCGTTTTATGACAAGTTATAAGCGTTTATTTCCCATACCAAAAACTATATTCATTTAGGTTCATTATTAGTCAAGTACATGGCTATTTTCACAGTTTATTCGCAAATGCCAAATTGTAATGGCTAAGAACAAATTTCGTCGCTTTCGAATCAAACCATATAATAAATATATATAACTATTTACACATCAATTAACTGACTAAATATATTGGTCAAAACTCCGCTCAACAACATGAAAAACAAATTATATAAAATCTCTTTTTTTGTCCTTTTCGGATTTCTTACACTTGCCAAAGGAAACGCACAATGTGATTGGAAGATTTACTGGGGGATGGATTGTTCGTCCCCTATTATAGCTGTCCAAGGCTGTGGCTCAACTTCTTCAGTTACCGTTTTTACCTGTAACTCCCCTACAGACCCAGATTGTGCTTGTAACGATGTGCCCGTATACAAAGACAAAACCGTTGGCGGAATTGAACCTCTTTGCAGTTGTGATTGTTCCAATGTAAGAGTATTATTAAATGGCGTCCCATATTCAAATGGTGCGTTAATTTGTTGTGGCAATCAAAGCGATCCTTGTTTGCCATGCAAATGTGGAGTAATTGTAATAGATTGTAATAATAAAACAATCAAATTTACCGACCCATGTTGAAGAAAATTAACCTGATTTTATCATTTCTATTGGTTGTCAGTTGTTCGGCCCAAATTCCTACGCCTCGTGTTCAATGGGTGAGTGAAATTCAGCAATATGGACAGCGCAATACAGGCTTATGGATAATCCCACTACCGAGAAAAGCTACATTCGACAGTTTGGGCAATGTATACACCCTATTCAGTGTGGGCGATTCCTTGCGACTCACAACAGGGGTTTATCGAAAATCAGATGGGGTTAGTTGTGTCTTGGCGAAAATCAACAAGAGCAATGCCTCTGTGGCCTGGGCTTATCCCTTTAAATCCAATGATTCGAACATGTCTCTAACAGACATCGTGATAACCAATAATAATCAGATTACGGCGTTGATAGGGCATTCGGAAAACGGCTCTTATCGCGGTAAGTCATACCCCGGCAACGCGCCTCTTTTCTCCTTCACTACCCAAGGCGATCTGCTGTGGTTTAAATCGGGAAGTGGCATCCAAGAATTGCGCTCGGTGAACCAGAAAAACATCGGCATAGGTTATCGAAAGGGCAATGACACAGCTTTTAGTCACCTGAAATTGGACTCATTTAATGGTTATTATGCAATTGAACTAAATTCGTTTGGACAAACAATCAATGCACAATATCTAGGCACCGGCGGAGAAAATCGGATCTTGATGTTTTCAAAAGAATCTTACTTGTTGCAGGTTGAAGTATCCAAAACATCGAGTTTCCGCAACACAAAGAGCACATACAAAGCGGTGGATCAGCGCATATCGCCGCCCAGCGGAAACTTGTTGGATGTCATCACCATCTGCTACGCAAAAAACGGAACTATCAAATGGATCCATCGCGCCGATACGGCTTCAGCAAAGGCCATGAACAGTAACTTGTGCTCAGACAATCATGGCAACGTTTATTTGGGATTGCTTTATAAGCGCAATTGTCGTTGGTTGGGCAAATCGTTTAGAGTTCCCTTTGCGGGAGACCCCAACTGTGCTCTGGCAATTTTGGATGAGACAACAGGTGTGGTGAAACGATTTCTGTTTTGCGATACCAACTCTTACAGCCCATACAGTTCCTTCAAATTGTTAGAAGGGAACGACAAATTGGGCGTTAGACTTCGCATCGGAGGCTGTCCAACATCCATGTGGCCTAACCTCCCAGATTCGGTAATAAATGCAGGTGGTACGATGTGTATGATGTTTGATTTCAACGGTAATTACCAACAATTCTGGCAGGAGGAAGAAGCGCAATCCAGTTACAGCGCATATGAGGCAACAACATCTTTTTTACATCAGCCTATGTCAAAATACACTGCAAATGTCTATTTTTTCGACGTAGAAATTCCCAACAGTACGCTCAATGCAATTGCGTTGGGCTATGCGTCATTGAACCTACGAAAATCTGAACAATTGGACATTTCCAAGCACGGGATGCGCGTATACCCGATTCCCTCTCAAGGTGTGGGTTGGACGGTAGAATCGCTTGACAAGTTTACTACCATCACTATCCGCGAATTGACGGGTAAATTCATTGGGGAGATGGTTTTAGATCGTCCAGTTTATCGATGTGAATTCAATGCACCAACAAAGCTACAGCCATTGTATTTATTGACTGTAAAGTTCGTCGATGGCAATACCCAAACGCGGTTGATTCAGTGATTCATGTAAAAGAAAACACCACCTAAAATGTTGCCTAGACGATCACATTTGGATTATTATAGCACGTTACTTATTTCAATTATGAATAATAATGCCACCAAAGGAAAATTATTACTAACAGCAATGATCCTGCTGTCTTCATTTATTATAACAGGCTGCAAGCCCGATGAGCCTGAGCCAAAGAAATATTTGGGCAAATTCTATATCGGCGAAATGAGGAATTACACATTCTTTAAGCCCGGTAGTATGTGGGTATATGAATGCGATAGTACAGGAGAGCTTGACACGCAAGTAATGCTCAAATGCTACACATGGTGGATATCTACAGATTATATTGACTATGAGGTGATGAGCTTTCAACGTAAGAGTCGCAATGAAGGAAGCCTATACTCTGATTTTGCAGCAACTTACAATATCCCATACAGTGCAAATTTCAAAAAGGAAGGCGACTGGTTGAACGTTGAAAAATCACCCAACAAATTAAAACGCAGCGGAAAAGACCAAGTGTTTTTCACACCATATGACAACACTAAAGAATTCAATGCCGACGGAGTCTCGCATACCAAATACGTGAAATTGATTACCAACTATCAAATGAAGGATTTCACTTTTGATACAGTGAGAGTATTTATGGCAAGGGCTTCTTCTGCTCATCCTATCACGAATCACCCATTTTACAAAAATCTATACCCTTACTCCAACATAGAATACTATTTCGCCAAAAATGTGGGTATTATCCAACTAAAAATTACAGCTTGGAATTCTAGTACAAATGCTGATAAAAACCACAATTGGAATCTCAAATACTATAAAATCATAAATTAATATGCAAAAATATTATTTTTTACTGTGTTGCTTGTGTAGCATTTTCAAAGTTGACGCACAATCGATTGAGGTTGATTTAGAAAACAAATACTGGAATTATCGGGACAGGCTAAAAAAGAATTTTGTTCAAATTGGACCTGAACCGGGCCAAAGTATTACGGCTGCACAATTATTGGAATTTTCGAGTCCTTCAGATACTCTTCAGTATCAAAATGGCGTTTTGAAGAAGGTTGATCCAAAAACTTACAAAAATAAAATGGTATTTGGTGATGTGCTTGTAGATCAAGGTTATTATCTAGCAGTATTATCGAGTGAAATAAATATACTTACTCTTGAGGGGAAGCAAAATACAGAAAGGTATAACGCTGCTTGTATTGAGTTATTCTGGGCAATTCATGCTATCGACAGGCTAGATGACAAAGCGGAGAATTATCTCAAATATTCTAATCAAGGCATTAAAAATGGATTTTTAATTCGTAGTGATAATGACGAGAATTTTTTGAGTCGTGTTTCTCCACTAAAGAAATTAGATCCTCAAAGAGTTGATTTCTTGAATTCTGGTGGAGCAAACGGGCCGGCTATCAAATTCAAGGACAGTTCAAATGGTTTTGTTAGTGGCGTATTTGATTACGAAGACTATAAAATCAACAGCGCAAATCCAAGAGATGATGGCGAAGGTATTAGCTGGATTAAAGGTGCTAATTGGAATGGAACAACATATAATTATGGTAATGAAATGAGCCAAGACCAAGTCTATGGTTTGCTCATGGGTTTTATGTGTGTCAAACAATGGACTTCCCCAACTTTGTCAATCGATCCGGATGGACCTAAAACAGTATATACTTCAAAAAACATCCACACTTGGATTGCAGAAATCACAGCTAGAATAATGAATCATATCAGTAAAGATTTCAAGCACAAGGTATTCGCTGGAGATGTAAGTAATGAATTTGAAAAGTTAAAATCAGAGAGTTGCGATGAAATCATTAAAAAACCCTATTGGTGTGACACGATTCAACTAACAACACCAGATACTTTTTATTATGCATTATATGATGATACAGGCGCATTTGTGAATTACGATACTGCTATTGTTTATTTCAGAGATTCTATAAGAACAAGCAGTGTTTCCTTCCCGGGTGCCAAATTAAGAGATTGTAATCTTTGGCAACAGGCTGTTGAGGCTTATGATGAAAAAAAATTCAGAATTTCAATTTTCAAAGAATCTAATTATATTATTACTAATCCGGTCCGCGATAATAAAATTGTAACTCGAGGTCATTTGGCCGTACCGTTTGCCGATACATCAATAAACAATTAAAGATAAACGCTGTAACCCTTACACACAAAGACTTTTCAGAATTTTTTCGAGCAACAAATGAGCAACTACTCATCAGTTTTCGAAATTATTGAGCAACACAACAGCAACAAAAAAGAACGGTAAAACGAAGATATTATAAAAACTTGATAGTTGTATTTTCTTATCGAATTTTATCGTTTTTTACATTCACCCCCCTATTCAAAACACACCCCGATGAACAGTGAACATTTGAACAAATGAATATTGAGGAATGGGTTATAATTTTGGATTGAACGCATCTTGAATTGCTCTCACGCCATCGACTTCTTCGGCAAAAGTTAATATTACAACATAAATCAATGTAAGTAGACCTAAAATTCAAACTGCGCGTCATTTACTCCCGACGACTTCCGATCTGAATTCAATCCATTGTAGAGCAATCACTCAATCAAGCACTTGATCTGATTCCCGTTGCCTTCTATCTCAATGAAGTAAATTCCTAGGAAACAAATAACACTAAAGAGCAAATACAATTCAAGATAAAAATTTACCAAGTTTTGTGTTTTTGAAACATGCTATTTGCACCCGAAACATACAATCATGACAAACAACAATCACGAAATCACCTTACAGGAAGCAATCACGATGACGCTGCTTACTAAAACGCTCCTCAATTCGCCGGACAAACCAAAGCTGGACTAATAACCGCTTCCGCCTTTCAAGATTTATTAAATCAACCAGGTTGTGTGGGAATGCGCATAAACTTCCCTTTAGACTCGAATATTAGTTCAAATTCAATCCTCCACTCCAACTTTATACTATATACATAACAACTATTAATCTATATTTAACTCAGCAAGAACAAATTACTCTTAATAATTTATGTCATTTTAATACATTTGAATAAATTCCAAAATCCTTTATTTGATGTGCATTAGAAATTTGTTCTCCGAGCACTTTCTTTTCTGCTGCTGAATGGTTTTCCGTATTTCAAAGAGTCGGATGTCCTTTCGAAATAAATAAGTCCTGAGTCGCGAGCATACCATTCGCGGGTGATTTGGCGAGCGGAGATCGAGTCATTTATGGTATTTGTGGTTTCATGGTGTGTTTGAATATATTTACCACTGAAAAATATACTTGGGCAAAGTTTCTTTTGTTTATAAAAACCGCGCATTTCAAGGATTGTTGAGCCGTTTGCAAGTACAAAACGATCTGTTGTATCAGACATTAAATACAAACTATAAACCCGCAATGGCATTGTTTTTTGAAATTCGGTGCGTTCAAGTACATTCTCGCCAAATCCCAGTCTAATACTATCCAAAAAATGAAAATCACTGTAGCGTTTGTAAATAAAATAACGATTTACAGCGATAATCGATGGATTTCGTACCCAAACCTCTCTATTACTGCGAAAACCGTCTTGCACCAAAAATACTAAGCTGTCCGCTTTGAAGTCAAAATAGTGTGAGTTCTTGACTGGATACACATGGTAATATATTCGATCGTCTTTGCAGGCACTGAGTAAAACAATAAAAATTAATCCCCACCTCATATTGCCAGGGTTAAGCCAAGTGAAAGTGTGCTTTTAATGAATGTACTCGATACCCTGACAGATTCTTGTTGACCACCCGCATAAATTTCAGCACCCGTATAGATCCATGTTGTAGATTTTGGTTGCCATACAGCGCTAGCGGAAAAGTTGAAATGAATCTTTTTCTTCAATGGCACACGGTAGTTTACAGTGGTCCCAATGTTTCCCCACAATACTGTGCCGGATTTGCCATAAATGCTGTTTACAGTCGCCAAATTATCATTCGATCCATCCGTAAATCTCACGTTAATACTGCTGTCGATACAGTTTAGCCTATATGTCGCGAGTAATTCAGAAAAAACAGCCATGCTTAATTCACTATTGCCGATGGTTTTTATTCGCCTTCCTATTCCCATGGGTACTGAAAAATACCGCAGATCAAATGTTTGTGATGCAATGCCCTCCTTGATCAGTGGGTTGTTGAACTGTAGGTAATTGATTCTTAAATTATTGACATTGTGCTGTAATCCAATTAAACCAAACGCCTTACAGGCCTTTTTACCAAAATTCACATCCAAGCGCTGATGATGTCCCAATGAATTACTTAATGAAACCTCTGTGCGATCAAATAAAAAAGGATTTTCCTTAAGAGTAAAAGTCATTGCGGAAGGGCCCAAGTTTGCTGAAATATTTACGTCCCACTTATCTTGTGCATTGAGTTCAACGGCAGCGAACAAGCAGCTTAAATGTATCAATATGTTTTTGAACATGGATTATTTAAGCATTGGGTTTAGTACAAATTCATGGTTTATTTATCAATCAATTTTAACGTAAATGTTACATTTGTTCCTTTTATTTCCAATTCTCTAACTCCGTTAACAGGAACTACATTTGACCAAGCTACAGGCAAAACTTCCTCTGTGACATTCGACAAATCAAAAATAACAGGATTTAAACTTAAATCATGAAAAAAAAATCCTTTACTAGGACCCGTTAGAGATGGCATTCCGCTTGAACGCCAATGTTGTGCGTTTTGAATTCCAAAACCATTGAATAATGGGGCGAAAAAATCAAATTTACCTCCAAAAACAAAATCTAATTCATATAAATTAATGTACACCTTGGCTTCTGTCATGTTAAAATGATTTGAAAGTAATATTCCATCCATTGACTCATTTTTCAGATTGACTTCCTTCCATGTTGCAGTACCCCTTGATTGGGGACCTGATTTTTTATGTATAACTCTCTTTACTTCATTTTTCTTCCACTTTTGTTCAATTGGTTCGTTATTAATTGCTTCAAATTTACCATTTGAATGTAATACTACAGAATTTAATGCCAATCGATATTTACTTCCTAAAGCAGAAACATAATGTTTATCTAAAACAAAAGGAGTGCCCCCTTTCGTTATTCTTTCGTCATCATCTATTCTTATCTTTGATAAAAATAAACGTTTATTAAATTGATTGCCACAGTCCTGGCAACCAATATATTCGCCACACGCAGAATCACAGTACCCATCAGTACAATCCCAACCACCTTCACAATTTGATGCATTTCGGCCCCCACCTGTACTTGACACCTCGTCAAAATCTACTACTACTATATATGCCGTAGAGTTCACAATATGATCTTCTACAATATCATCATCCAGGGACACTCTGTCGACCGAATTGGTTGTGGAATTCCAAACGAACCCTGAGTAGCTATTTTGTCCTAAAATATCTTTAGGTACAAAAATCAAAGAACCGTGTAATGTAGGGCTATAAACACCCTGTATTGCAAATTCAGGTATTCTTAGAAGGGTAAAAAAAGCCTTTCCATTAATTGTAAATGTTGAATAAAAATCGGTCTGTCTTGTTGTTACAATGGGAGGTGTTATTGTATATATGTTGCTGCAATATAACATTGTCTGAAAAAGATCACTTGTTGTAGCTGATCCAATAGTGAATTTAGGGCCTACTAGTGGGCTAGTAGAAATTGCGTCATCAATAGTCAACATAGAAGATTCTTCTAACCCTGAAGGTATTGACGAAGTAATTATTCCCGTTAAAACAGTAGAACCAATGTTGTTTACATTAGTATTTTCAACGATTGAAGCGAGATTTAATGCGACATGTGATAGTTGATCATACAACTGTGTAGCATTCGTAATAACAGGCACAGTAATAGGAGGTGTTGAATATTCAGATTTAGGTTTATTTTGTTTGTCAATTTCTTTCTTTTTACAATTCGTACAGCACAGTACCATAAGGCAGAGGCTAATCGCTATGAAAACAGAATTATAAATAACAAAACCTGATTTTACATTTTTAATTACATCGATTACTCTCGTTACATACAACATAAAACTGGGAATATTTATTTGGTTATTACGCACCTTATTTCAAGGTGATTTCCGATGAAATTAATTTCTTTTCGATGCACATACAATTAATCATGTGAGTGAACTACAAAGTGATATTTATTAGTAATAAATGCTCAAAAAACACAGATTCTCATTCTACCCCGTATCCGTAAGTGAACTTATAAATCTTATTATTCATTTTTGTCTTAGAAACAAATTCCAATCTATTTTCATTCAAAATGATTATTTCAGACGTATCTGTTTTCACAAGACTATTGGAAATAAACAAACGCGTAATTAGCTGTTTACCGTTGAGACTCCACTTAGTGGATGTGTCTATTTGGCCGTCTCCAGAAAAGCATTTTAAAGGCCCATGATCAACCATTATTACGCCGTTTTTCTGATACGACTGAATATCGTCTTTTTGACAAGGAGCCAAATCAGCATATAAGTCACTCATGCCCATGTAAGCAGGATCTGATTTCCATGAGGTCATCGTCCATTTGTGACTCGTTAAGATTTCAAAATTGTCTTTAACGGGCGTGGGGTTATCTTTTTCGCAGGCACTCAATAAAATGCCAAGAACAACAAAATGAATAGCGTATGATTTCATTTTTTTATGATTTATTTTGTGTATGTTTAATAATTTCATCAAAATCAAACATTAAATAGTTGCGTTAATTCAGTATTCACAATGTCGTTACAAAGAAATCAATCCTTTTGCGTTGATTTGAAATAGGCTCCTAATGGTTTAATTATCAGCTGCTTTTCACTGTTTACAAAAAAGAAATTCCCCTTTGAATCGAATTGAATGAGGGATCCTAATTCCGTCAACGGAACACTTACCTTAGCCTCTTCCAACTTGTGTTTTCTGAGATTATAATTACTGATAAGACACAATGAATCCAATTGATATGTAATAAACAAATTGTTATCAATTTTCTTGAGTCCGTTGAGAAAGTTTTTAGGGTTTGGGAAATTATTATTGAATTTATATTCATCAAATAAAACCAAATTAGTTAATGGGGAGCTGTGGTAAAATACTTTGTTGAAAAACCCGTATCCAACATAACCCTCATCATAATTAAAACTAGTTATTCTATAATACAATCGCTTATCTGCCAGGCCCTTTGGAATGGTATCCTCAGTAAATTCATAAAATCGCAGTACATTTTCCTTTAACTTTCCCTTCGCCAAGATTCGAGGTTTCGCGGAAGGATTTGTACAAATTACATCACACAAAAATGTGGAGTCAGAAGTACTTGTAATGAAATTTGAAGATAAAAAACATCCTTCACCAATTTGGTCAACCAGTTTAATGTTTTCAATTTGAAATATACTATCTAAACGCAAAAGATTATTTAAAGATTTGAGAATTGTATCACCATTGTTTATTGTAAAGTAACTACACGATGTGTGCAAATAAACAATTTCATCTCGAGTAAAAATCGAATTCAAATGTACAGCAATGGGGCTACTGTTTAAATAATTTGCCATTTCAATAAAATTATTCAAAACCATTACGCCATTTGTAAAATTTGCATTGTAAATAAACTCTTCAAGATTTCGATTCACATCCACATTTCCAATAGGCATTCCAGAAACATCGTATTTGGTAATTTTCCTCCTGTAAGGATCCAAAACAGCAAAATTGCCTGAATTTAGAAGCTTAATTTGACATTGCCTATGCCAATTCTTTGACAAATCAATAGTTATTGTATTACCCAGATTATTTTTACTCTTCATTTCGCTGATTTCCTTTAGATAACCTCCTATTGAACTCATCGGAAACTTCAATATTTCCCTTTGATCTTCCCTAAAAGAAATTACAGTAAAATCACCGTAACCAAATGAATTGTACAATGAATCGGATACATGTATTTTACTTACATCCGACAATCCCAAATATTCCTTAATTACTTCATTTTCCAACCCAACATAATCACCTTTCAAAACAAACTCTCGATCAAAATCTTTAATTAAGGCAAGTACATTATAGCAACTAACACAATCTGACAAACCGATTTTCACGGAACACTGTATTTTGGCAAACAAATTCAAATTCACCGTCAACACAATAAAAAACAATAACTTTAGTTTCATAGTTATAATATTTAAGGCCAAAAATCTTTCTTGATTTTTGGCCTTTTTTTTTTAGTTTTCCGGGATTTCTTGATCAGTCGTAAATTCAATTGGATAATTATCGGGCAAATCTGGAGGCAACACCGTTGAGAGAGTACCATTAATCCAACCCGACCAGTGATTAATAGCTATTTGTTGACCAGTAATAACGCAGCAGAGTACCGGAGCTGCACTACAATTCAATGAAAATCCAGCTAAACTGTGAGTAATTTGTGCCCAACCATTGATTGCATAAGCCGATGATTTATTGGGGATTAGAAACCCAATAAAAAGCAGTGAGGGAAATAATAATTTTTTCATTTATCTATATTTAATCTGTTAATGAGAACAAAAATAGAATGCCATTTCTCTATATCGATGATAGATTTATATCAAAATCACTAAAAAGCTAATTTATTTTTATATTAATACAATCGAATAAACAGACAAGCGCCCCCCTCTTCAGCGGACTGAAATTGACCCCTTAATTAGAGGTAAATCATTAATAAATAAAAAAGAGTTTTATAATCGTAAAATTTGGCGTTTTGAGCTGTGATTAGTTCCGACCAAGAGGGGTCTTTTAACAGAGACCAACAGGGTTTGTCATCAATGTTTTTTTCCGCTCCAAATTAAAAAAAAGTTGCAGTTGCTTAAAAAGCAAACAATTAAAACAAAAGGAAAATACAATTAACGTATTAAAATCAAGTTTAAAAAATACGATTGGCTAAATTGTTCATCGCAACACTTGCACATCTCCATAAAAAAAGGAATTCCGCATATCGGATCCAAATGTGAGCTCTACACCCATTTTGTATGCGTAAGTTCCATTGGGAACAGGTTCACCGCGATAGGTTCCATCCCAAGGCTCAGATCCTTTATAGATGCATTCACCCCAGCGATTATAAATTTGGATATAAATCGTTTTACATGAAATACAATGAGGCCCAAAAGTTTCATTGAGGGCAGTTCCATTGGGAGTAAATACATTGGGAATCCAAACCGGCTTATTGCAAGAATACTGTGGTTTGATTTGGAGATTTAACTCACAATCATTGGTGTCCTTTATCAATAAATTGAAAAAACCAGTGTCCTGGGTTGCAAAAGTATTTGTCTCCGCAGGAGAGCCAGGCCAATAATATCGATATTCAATCGGTGAGGCAACAAACAACAATGCCGAATCTAAAAAACATGTCCTAGGATTTAACTGATTGATAAAAACCTGAATTTGTGGATGCTTCGCCAAATGGATATTCCAAGTATCAGCACACGTTCTATTTGCCGCGATTACAACATAGTTACCGGCAGCTTTTAAATTCAATAAATTTGTTGATTTCACCCCGTCAAGCCAAAGGAATTCTGCAGTGGGCAACTTTATATTCAATTGATTATCGGGGCAAATAATCGTATCAATGTCCTCACCTAAACTTGGCGATTGGTTGGATTGAATATTGATTGACAATGACACTGAACAGCCAGTCAGAGTATCTTTGAATATGACATTCTTTTTAACATCAATCAATGTAGCAATAGTCAGTTGTTGATTGACTTGGGTTATTCCGCTTGCGGGCAATGACACCCAACTTATACCGGGTATATGCCAAGCAATTGAATGCTTGTCACACAAAAACGTGTCAAATGAGTATTCATTGATTGCTGGGCCTTTTATAACCGACGTAGTGAATTTGTACTCACAACCCAACGGCGATGTCAATGTGGCCTGTATATTGGATGAGTCCGAGTAGCGGTGTACAAAACGTCTCGAGCTAGACTGACCTTTCTGCCATTGAATACCGTAACCAGTTTCGGCAGAAAAAACCAGACTATCACCCAAACAGAGTGTATATGAATCTTTGGTAAAAGGTGATTTGGGTTGGCGCAAAGTATAATTGAGAGTATCTACAAATTGATTGTTTCTAACTTCTATTGATACTGTATCGATTAAGGAAATCCAGCAGGAATCAGCATTTGAAAGAATTTTTCCCGAGATCAAATCAGTCCAAATAGCAGGCATGCCCGAAGGGATGAACGCCAAAAAGGTGTCGGCCTCACACAAAATACTGGGTGCTGCCACGGGTCCTTTTTGGTACATTTCGGGCTGCAAGGAAAGGTTATCTAAAAAATAATCTGCGTTTCTCAGCGCTTTGTCTGCATAACGATGGTACTTTCCCGGATACTGCCATTGTTTTAACCATTTCCAATGGCCCAGTAATGGATGAAATCGATTTTGAATTCCTTGATCTAAAGGTATAGTAGAATAAATACCATTGTCTGTAATAATTTTAAATAAACTGTCGGCGTCTTTTGGAAATGGCAATGTATCGTTGGCATAATACTGAACACTATCTCTGTGCTTTTGACGAAGTTGGAGCCAACTCAAATTATCATTTGCTTTGAAAGAGTGACTAAAGTGCCTTTCTTCAAACACTTCAGGAAATAATGGCATACTCCAAACATCCTGTTCCTTAGTCAATTCATTGCGACTAGAAGAATCATTGAAAAACTGATTCATCAATGTGATTTTCAAATTGTTATTGCGCGAGAACAAATTGGTATCTAGCGTAATATTGCACTTGTTCAAATAGTGATATTTTTGATGTTCTATAACGTTCTGCAATTCATGCGGATTTTTCATAAACGGAAAATCCTCGTTATAGTCTCCGGTTACACTTTGAATCCTATGTTTCCAAATCAACGTATAGTAATAGGTATTCTTATCGTACATCAAATCCAAATTCAACTTATAATAAGCACCTTTTCTGGTTTCAAAGCGCAGTGGAGCGCCTATTTGGTATAGATTCTTACCACATACTCGTACTTTACTCAAACCAGTATTATTGTAATAACGATTATTGAAAGTAATCCATTGATTAGTCGCGTCTACATTTTCATATTGATTAAAATGAAAAAAATGAAATGTGTCTTGATGTAATATAGAATCTATATTAATCTTTTGTGAATTGCGTATTGGATACCAAGAAGTCAGATTAAAGACAGTATTAGCTTCTTTCAACCAACCAACAAGACCACCGGTAGTGTGTAAACCCACACCTTTAAAATTGTAAATATCCTTTAGCCAAATTTGATTACTGTAAAAATCAACTCTTGCACCGAACTTTTGCTTCCAAATAGAAAATGGGATATCATAATTATCGAACTGACTAAAATCACCATTGGGGACCATCTCAAGTTTGCTTTGAGACAGCCCCAAATGGGAAAACAGTATAGTCAATATTAAAATGAAAAAATGCCTCAATCTATTTTAATATGCCAATTTAATCAATTTTCTTGAGAATATTCTGGCTTTTGTTTTACAAGTAATTGTGTACATTGATGCTGCAAGTCCATCAATATTCATTTCGAATTGATTTTGATTAGGTGAACAGGACAAAACCACATTACCTAAAACATCAACTACCTCAATCAACTCTATTCCCTCTGTACAATCGAAATGAAGCTGACCAGTTGAATTTGGGTTTGGAAACACTAGCAACTCTTCCGAAAACAAATGATTATCGCTGAGTTCTTCTTCAACACTTGGCGAAGGTGAGTAAAAAATCACATTGGCACTAGAATTAAAGGGAGAGCTCGCAACACTTTTTGTACCTGGATAGGGATATTTGCTACCATCATTTCCCGCATAACCTACTTTCATGGCTGATGCACCACCGAAGGCAGCATCACTATATAAACAGTTCGCCTCTTTTACTCTCTTTCTTGCAGGATCATCTAGATCCGTAAGAGTATGTGTCGCAAAATCATATTCGGCTATGGGCCATAAAGTTGATGAAACGCGAAATCGAACTTTGCCCGATATTAAAACAGCCTCAATGTCAGCAGTTGAATCCGTTTGATATGGAGTAAGGCGTTTCCTACCCATCAATTTTAAAATTTCATTAAAATGTGAAGCAATCGACATTGGGCAGTAGTAATGCAATTTTGCTGTCTTTACAAGTTTTAAGACTCCCCATGTCGTATCGAGTCCGAAATCAACACCCCCAATCTGGAACTTCAAATTAGTACCATCTAACATATATGTAGCATTATTCCTCCCAATCATTTGAGCAAAAACACTATCACAGTTGCAAATTTTGGTAATGGTGGTATCTTCACACCACTCTAATGGATTACAACCCGTAGTATCAAATCTAGATGTTTCGATGTAATTTATTTTATGTCCCAATCCAGGTGCTCCACCCCTGCCAGCTTCACCGCCACTTACAGAAAATAAACTAGGCAAGGGATTGGGGTAGTTTGTAGTTGTACCCGATCCTAGACCCACCACTGGGAAAAGTTGATCAGATAAATACCAAATAGAGCCAGATTGACCACCATTAGTTCCATCACCACCATTTCCAGGATCTCCGGGATCTCCAAAACCACCATTTGCCCCGGAAAAATTAATTGTACTGCCTCCACAATAGCCAGTGTCGCCAACTCCACCTTTACCACCATAGCCACCCATTCCCCCATTCCCACCGTCAGAGCCATACCCACCATCACTGATAAACCTTGCTACCGTTGAATTCACCAATGAACTATCTCCAATTAATATTTTGATTTTGGGAATCAAAATACCTCCACCTCTGGCATTTTGAAAATTAACATCATCCCCCGAATTACCCGAATTACCTGGGCTCCCATTTACAGGTGTATTTGCAAGTGTCATACCCAGACCGCCATGACCTCCACCGCCACCACCAGATGCCGCAATGGCTGAAGCACCCAACGTTCCTGGCTGCCCCATATTTATACGAATTGGATAATTGTTATTTGTGGTTGTATTTCCTATAGTCGGGAAATATGAGTAATTGCCACCCATACCACCGTTACTTAAACCCATGTCTCCTGAAGTCCCATCTGAGGTAAAAACAAGCGTTTTTCCTGTTATTGGATTAGGGGTATAACAGGGAGGCGTATTCACTTGTGGCCTACCTCCGTTATCAAACATATACATCGCTGATCCAGGGCCTCCGGTGCCGGGCATTGCGTAGTTTGTTGTATAAGGAGCTACCCCTAAACCACTCACATTAATATAACCAGCATTCATCAAAAGGGTATCACAAACAAATGCCAAAACACCACCGGTATAAGTGTTTTCATCATAGGGATGACATGTAATTTGCGCGTGTTCGAGGGTTATTTTTTTATAGGTATTAACTTTAACCAATTGCAACTTAGACATTGAAACAAAACTCGACCATCCAGATAGATTAATTGGTGAAACAGTAATGGTTGTGGATGTGTTGGAAACGATTGTACAACTCTTATGAAAGCCAGTGTTAACAGCATCTTCCATAGAGATAAGCAAACAAAAATTACCAGAATTGAAATTCCCAGAAAGTGAACCACTTTTAATGGTTAAGGTATAATTGGAACCTGAAGAAGCCACCGCGGTGACCCCTAATCTATTAGAATCCAAATAAATAATGTCCCCATCCGGCACAACCAAATTATTCGTTGAACTTGGCCAACCTGTAAGTTGGGCAGATAAAAAGTTACAGCTACAAAACAGCACAACTGTCGATAAAAATTTTAATGCTAATTTCATCTTTTTCAAATTATTTACAGCTCAACTGACGACCTATTCTTACCGGCTTGACATGCACATTGATCTCAAAAATCTCTTGAAAGCTACTGTGGTTGTGCGCCGAGCAAAGTGGTATGATATACTGTTCATTGAGTGCATTTCCATGTGCATTAATAACATGACCACCAACTTTGGCAGAATTAGTACAACCCTTAACTGAGCAATTAATAGCTTTTCTGTTGACATTTCGCTCCCAGTGCTCTAATGCAGATGGGCAGCCACATGACACAGGTTTTGAACCGTTTGAATTTTTAAATTTCATAGTTTTCATTTTTAAATATTTATGAAAACAAAATTGAAACTCACTAAAAATTAACACTTAATAGATTTATATCATTTTGCAAAAAATTGAACGCACAATAGAACCCCCAGAAAATAGGATTTATAAATTGCACATATTTCAATTCCACCTATCCCAATATCGAAAGCGCCTCAATAACTCCTCGAAGTTTTCGCAATCGTTCATCTCACGCGCACGAGCTATATGATTATTCAATGTAGTAAGAGAAATATGCAATAAATCGGCAGCAGCAACTCGGTTGTACCCTTTCAGCATCACTTCCAAAACTCGCACCTGACCATCTGTCAGCTTCAGCTTTTCTGTTTCTTTAAATCGCTCATTCGCTTCCATAGTTGCCGAAACAAAGGGGCAAAAGTACTTTTCGCCCACCAGCAGAGCCTCAATTCCACGTTGCAGAAATTCCATTCGGGATAATTTAGACACAAAAACACTCACTCCGCACTTTTTCAGCTCTTGTATTAAAACTTTATCTACGTGTGAACTATAAACCATAAAAGGCATATTGAGGCGGCTACAATATTCCGGAATCGCAGTGCTCCGACCAGCATTGATTTCCAAATCACATATTACATGGCTTGGTCGTTGTACATCTTCCAGCGCCATATTGGCTTCGTGAATGGTCGAACACAACACAATATCGCCACTTGGCAATACTTCATTCAACTTCTGCTTTAAAAATTGAAGAATAGCATGATGATCATCAAGAATGACAATTTTCATTTTTTAAAACTCACAGTATGCGTTATGACTTTGTCCTTTATTTCCACACCAAGTTCTGCACCTACAATCTGCAGCCGATCTTGAACGATTAGCGTTCCGAGGCCCGCTTTGGAGTTGGAAGTTAACCACTTGCTCACTTTTTCCGTTGCACGATAATGAACACAGAGTATAAAAGTTGACTGTTCTTCTGTTGCCGTTATTTGGACACGGCTCACCTTAGAATGGCGAATTGCGTTGGCAACAATTTCTTGAATCGCCCAGTAAGTATGATGTAGCCAATCATTCTTGGGAGCATTTTCCGCAAATGACTCAAATGTAACTCGCACGTTTCCAATGGACATCTTGTCAGCAAGTTGTTGCAAGGCTTTTTGCCAGTCCGAGTCAAACAGTCCTGTTGGGTACATGTATTCAACAATTTGATGTGTTCTAAAACGAAACAAATCTGCATTGGTTTCTATTTTCTTTAACAATTCAAGGTCCTCGCCAGTTAAGCGCTGTTTGAGCTCTATAAATTCTTCGGCAACTCTAATGGAATGTTCGGCCAAATGATCATGCATCTCACTAGCGATACGTTTCCGCTCCATATCCACGCCTTTGAAACCCATTTGATACAGGCGTTTAATCGCTCTTTTATACCTAACGGTGGTTTTATAACTGTAGGCTATTGTGAATACTGTCACTATGAAAGCAGGCAGAAAAACTCCTGCAACTTCAATTAAAAATAAATCTGCGGAGGTAAACATGGCCTAGAATAATGGTTGAAAGGTATACAAATTTGATAGTACCCGAAAAATAGTTAATCAACTGCGAATGCGCCCAATCCATTTTGAAGTAACCCAATAGATAGGTTAAGTTAGAGAGCACTATTAAAAACAAAATGGCAATATAAATTGGCAATATTTGACGATACTTCTTTGACAACAAAGCAAATGCAACTATTCTGTTGCTTAAGACTATTAAACATACTAAGTAAGTAATTACAATTATTCTAACATCTCTAAAGAGCAAATTCAAAAAAACTACTATTAACAGACCAAATAGAACCCGAGTTTTTATGGTATTATTTAAAATACTCAATGGTAAAACTACAGGCAAAGTGCAATGCACAAAATAAAATAAATACTCACTTCTCAGGTTACAATATCCCCAAACATAATTAATAAAACAAATTACAAAATAATATAACAATTCAATAAATCCAAGATGGAAGCTCATGCTCTTGCAAGTGACATAATAAATTATCCTCAATATTAAACACACTAGCAATAAAAATTCAATCAGATGGTACAGGTTATTCATCTGTAATTATCAATGGTCATTGCACCATTAGAGGTGAATCAACTGGGCAATCAGATGGACACAAAATAGTAATATCCAAAAGAACCCCGGACGTTATATCATTTCCATCCGTATCCACTCCCACAACTACAATCGTCAGAGTGCCTTGATCAAGCGCAAAATAGGTTCTGACATTTACACACCCTGGTTGTGCCAATAACTGCTGATAAGCGGCCGCATTAATCATACATGCTACTGTATTACCTTGATATTGTGGCGCATTTTGAAATGCGTGAGTCAATTCAACTGCATCGTTCAAATTGATAATGTGTGGATTGGTCGTCATGTTTCGTTTTTAGTTTATTGGTTGCAAAATAGCACTATTCCAATAAATGAAACATGATATAAATGTATCACCTACCCAAAATTCGAACATTTTAGTTTCGCCCCACCAATGATTTGATGATTCGCGCATTGTGACTCAAGTTGACCTCTTCCCAAAAAATCGCACTGTTCTTAACTAGAGTTTTCAGGGTAATGACCCCTCCTCCAAAATTTTTGCAAAAATCGCCAATTGGACAGCCCCCATCAAAAAGTAACCGATAAGCGCACTAACTTGGTGTGATCGCATTAAACGAGTCAAATATCCAAACGAAAAAATAAACCCATAGGTTGATTTTATGAAAATCGCATGTATCTTTGAAAACCAATTGTACTCCTTTCATTACAACGAATATGATGAAAACGAATACGATAGGAATCTAAATCAATGGAGCAACACCGCGTATTTGTTCGAATTCGCGAAAGAAAACAACATACAAGATATCGTTGCATTCCTTGATGAGATATACTACAATCTTGAGGAACTGGAAGATTTGATCAATGAAATCGCAGAAACAGATGGCCAATTCAAACGCATCTTCATTCCTTTGGAACATTCCGAAACCAACAAAACCATATCGCTTCGAAAGGGAAAAATCAACCACAACAGATTGAGGCTATACGCGATAAAATTAATCGATGAGCTGTTCATCATCACCGGAGGAGCCATCAAGATGTCACAAAGAATGCTCGACCACCCCGGCACAGCCAAAGAACTCAGCAAATTATCCGCAGCACGCCAATATTTAGAAATCAACGACATACACAACGAAGACGCATTTTTTGAATTAATCGCAGAATCATGAAAACTGGAAATAAAGTATTCGACAGCAGCGAAATATATCCGTCCGCTGCCATCGCCAAGAACAAAGAGCGCATCAAGCATCGTGAAATGCTGAGAGAGTCAAGAAAAATTGCGCTCAAAGTACTGATGAAATTGGATGATTTGGGGATGAAGCAACGCGAATTGGCCGAACTCATGCAAGTGTCGCCACAGCAAATTAGCAAAATCGTCAGTGGCAACGAAAACCTAACCATCGAAACCCAAATCAAACTTCAGAACATCCTGAACATCCCTATACTCGCGAGCTTTTACGAGAATCAAGGTGTAGAGTCTATTTCAATGCAACCGCTGAACGAGACGTATCATATGACCAATTCGGTCGCCTCTGCTGGCATATATTTGAATCCAACACAAGGGCTTTCGCAGTCCATGGTTGTTGAAAACACACACTATTTCCTCGAATTCGAATCGGCATCATGAAACAAGAGATATCCAACATCCTGTTTTACATCCAACAGATTAAAACGGAGCAATTCGCAATCATTGCAGAGCATTTTACTCCGCCAGAGCCTGTAGAGTTACTATCCAAAATTGAGTTCAAATTGGATCTGCAACAAAAGCGCATCGGGACGTTTATGTCGTTTGAATTCCATCAAAATCAGAAGGTGTTTATTAAAATCGCTTGCAGCTGTCATTTTCAAATTGAACCTGGTTCTTGGGACGGATTGCCGCAAACTGAATCGAGCATCACGATACCCAAGCCATTCCTATTACACATCGCTACCATTACCACTGGCACCGCCCGCGGGGTATTATCCTGCAAGACCGAAGGCACCCATTTCGCTACATTCATCATCCCAACTGTTGACCTCACCAAAATGGTCCTGTCCGATGCTGAATTTGCTTTGAAATGAGGGTGGGATAAGCAATCTGTCTCTCTGAATATCTCGGCATTAGACTGATCAACACTTGCACAACTGGTTACAAAAGGGACTAATATGGAGAATATCTAAATATGTTCCGTTGTGAACGATATCAATAAGTTTGAAGCAACAATTAAGGTTTACCACAGATTTTTTTACTACATAATGCTACCAGCAAAATATTTCCCCTTCAATTCAATTAGTATTTAACTAGACGATATAAATAATATAAATATATCATGCCCAACTGGATCTCGTAATGCAATTTTGTATCAAATAATTAATAAAAATATGCAATTCAATGGATTCGAAGTGTACCCGTGTGGTAATGCGGTGCTCTCAACCGCTAATGGTGTTTTAACTGTTTCTGGCATCTCGAATACGGGCTTAGATGGCGTTTTAATTAAAATTGATTCGGCTGATAATTATGTAGTGAATTTCGGCACGATGCCATCAATAGCGCAAAATAATGGAGTGTTAAAATGCACTTCACTTGCAAAAAATGCTTTTGGTCAAGTAACTAGTACTTTTGAAACATTAAAATGGTATGATCCAATAAATAATAAAATAATTGTTGGCGTTAATTCAAATTATTTACCAAACAGTTATAATATATTTGGCAAACTCAATGGAGTTACGGTTTTTGACATTAATAATAATGACATTACAATTTCTCCAGATCCGAATTTCCCACCTGCCGAGACTTCTCCGATTGAAACTTGGAATTTAATCATAGCCGTTGCGAGAATTGCAGTGGAAGTTTACAATATGTTACATACGAAAACTTCCACGGTTACAACATATCAATACGACGCAAATGGAAATTTAATAGGCCGAACCGTTGTACAAACGGAGGATCCTATTCCATTTGATATTGAAATTAATGGGTCGGTGTATACAATTACTGAATATGGCTATATGTATAATGTCAGCTTGCCTCCTGAGCTAATAGGTTGCCCATCAGTAGAATCTCATGCAATAGGAGAACAGATTACTGGCGTCAATTTATCTAGTTTTACTATTACATCAATTCAAGCATTATAAAAATGAATTACACCATTTCAATTATTCTAACCACAATCTGTATATTATTTGCCTTCAATAATAAAACAACAAAAAGATTAAAACGAGATATTTATATAATGCAAGCAAGAATTGATTTCATGGCTTCTCAGAATGTAAATGTCGACAGCACAAGAGTACATAATGATACAATATTATATTTCAACAACGGTATTTTTATAGGTCGTTCGGTTATAGTTAGAAAATGAAATGTTAGAATAATCCTTTATTCACTTCCCCATACATGAAACGATAAGAAACAAAAAACGCAGAAACCCTTGTAAACAGTGACTTTCGAGAAATAAATCGAGCTACAAATGAGCAACTACTACTCAAATTTCGACTTTTGTGAGATACAAATCAGCAACAATTAAGAACGGTAAAACGATGAAAAATTAAATTTTCGATATTTGTATTTTGTTGTCAACATTTTCTGTTTTTTACTTCACATCTTCTCTTCAAAACAGTACCCGATGAACAGTGAATATTTGAACAAATGAACATCGGGGATGTCACAAATCTTTGAATAATTGTGACACGATTTTGTAAGAATGGAAAAACATTTACAGATACTCAACTAAATTTTTATCGACAAACATAGACGAAGATAAACAAACATAAACAAAGGGAAACTCACATCCATTTAAAGAACATTATTTCGCATTATACCCTCATTTGCCTTAGTTCGCCCTCATCGAACAACTACAGGGAAAACTTTTTTTGTTAGTTTGAGGTGCTCGAAATGTCTAAAGAAGTATAGAATAGTCTAAAGTTGCGTCTCATAGCGTATCAAAGTGTCCAGACTCTTTTTCTTTCAATAAAATAAAAATAATTTAGTGCACAATGGAAGCGATTGAAACGCAAAATATCACCAACGAAATGCTGATGCAGCAATTCATCGAAATGAAATCGATGCTCACAAATTTGCAAGCCGAAATTAACAGCTTGAAAAATCCAGTTGAAGATTTTACTTCAAAATGGGTGGACACTTATGACGTGATGGCGATGCTTCGTGTAAGTCGCCGTACAATAGACAATTATATCAAAGCTGGGAAGCTCACACCTACTCAAATTAATAAACGCAATTACTTCGCGATTAATCAAGTGAAGGGGTTGATTCATATTCCTGAAATTCCGAAAGTCAGATCCTTCCAGGAAGATATACAGCGGATGATTCAAGCTATGGCTAGTTTGAAGGAAGAAGATTAATAATTCCTAATACCATTTTAACGTCTTCTATTAATTATACCCTAAAACAGGGTATAATTACCTTTTTTATTGTATAGATTTGTTAATGCTGGGATATTTGTTGAGTGCTTGGATTTATTAAAATAAAGGTGAGCATATAAATAAGTTAGCACCAATTTTAAATAGACACTAAAAAATAAAAAATATGTTTTCAAATACGATGTTTACAGGTGGTGGTAATATACCACAGCCAGAAATGACAAAAATTAATGAGGTTTCAAAAGAATTTTTTGACCTATTAAAAAAATTGTCAAATGACGGCACATATAACTACAGACTAATCCGATTATTAAAACCAATGTCAATATGTGTTTTGTTAGCGGACAAAGAAATTCATTTTGTTTGCTCCACCGAATTTAGCGGTGTTGCAAGAGAAGTTTATGAAGACTTGAGAGGAAAAGGAAATATTAATTTGGCGACAGCGGTTGCAATTGTGCAAAGAGACTTGCAATTCATTAACCCATTTGGTTTTTCAGTACCCACCGACATCTTAAAAAATGAAAAAATAACAAGTGATGTCATTTTTCAATTTGTTGAACAATACTACAAATCTGAACTACATTTTTTTGAAAGACTTGCAAAAGAAGTGAAAATAAATCCTGTTTTTAAAGGACGAGGGTATTTTATAGAAGACAAAAAATGTTTTGTTTTAATGCCTTTCAACAACGACCATCATCTTCAAGAGATACATAACGACCAAGTAAAAACTACAGTGGAGGGTTTAGGATTTACTTGTTTAAGAGCAGACGACATTTACGAAACAAAACCAATCATAGAAACAATTTGGGAAAATATTAATAAAGCAAAATTCATCATCGCAGATTTGACTGGCAAAAACCCAAATGTATTTTATGAATTAGGTGTTGCGCACACCGTTGGCAAAGATGTTATTCTTTTATCACAGAACATTAATGATGTTCCATTTGACCTTCGACACCTCAAAGTTATTCTATACGAAACTACGCCACGCGGAGTTGAAAATTTAACGAAGCAATTATCAGCAACTATTCAGTCAATTACTTCAAGGTATTAAAATGAAAGCTCGTCTGCTTGCTATATTATGCGGTCGTGCTGGCTGGAGTGACTATGAAGAAATCGTAAAAGACATCTTTAAAGATGCGCTATTTCCAAAATACATAACCGAACCATTAACACAAGAATTAAGCCCACTTCCGGACTTTAGAAGAGACATTCTTCTTCCATTAACTCTTGAAGGTAATTTTTGGCATTAAATTTCCGTAGTTTATAAAGGTTCGATAGTAATTGTTGAGTGTAAAAATTACTGTGACACAATTACTCCAGACGAAGTACACTCCACATTAAAATATTTGACAAGACCTGGTGTTGCTGACGTTGCTTTTATTGTTTCAAGACTTGGACCAAATCCACAGGCTTTTCAATTGGCAATTGACTACTACAAGACAATGAATAAATTATTCATTTTTTTAAATGACACAAACCTTAATGCCCTAATAGACCTTGCTGGCAGACCTGATGAGGCGACAAATTATTTAAGAGACATTTATAATGGACAAAAAGCACGAATGTAAAAATGGTGATACCACGGGTTTTGCGTTAGTTGGCGGACAGTGCAAAATAAATATTTGAGTAATTAATAAACGTTGGTGCTGGCAGACAGTTTACGGTTTCAAAAGCTCACCAACGCAAAGCCCGAGACCGTTAGCTGTAACCTTTAAAGACGACACATAGATGAAAGAAATATTAAAAGACGTTTACCAACATTGCCAAGACATGCAAAAAATGGCAGAGACTAAAAATGCTGGACTTATTGCCTTCAATGGAGCAATTACATTAGCAACAATAAAATTGCTGTCAGACGGAATTCAGAATTGTTATTTACAGTATTACCTATTTTTTGTTCTAGCATGCTCCTTGATTTCAATCTTTTTAAATCTATCTGCGATTAGTGCACAATTGAAGCATAAGGAACAAGAAATTCCGAATCATAAAAGCCAAAACCTTCTATTCTTTGGGACTGCGGCAAATTATACTCCCGAAGACTATTTAAAACAGCTAAATAGTGAATATAATTTGACAGATGAAATAACGCAGTATAATATTGACCAAGCCAGACAAGTCGTAATCAATGCTCAAATTGCATTAAGGAAATTCAAGCTTTTCAATTCTGCATTCAAATGGACGATTGCTGGCATTGCGACACCACTAAGCGTTGTTATTTATCTAATCTTTTTTGACAACAACAAATAATGGGATTAAAACAAGAAACAATTGACAAAGTTAAAGCTATCATGGACGAGGTGTTCAAGATAGAGGATGTTACATACGTGCCCGACATAAAAAATTCCAAATTGACTTTTGGAAATACAGGGTTAAAATTTGAAGCAACAGTTTTGTACATAGACATGCGAGGCTCTACTGAAATTCTAAACAAACACAACAAAGCTTCGGTTGCTAAAATGCATATGGCATATTTTCACACATTGGTGAAAATCGCGAAATCTCTAGGAGGTGAAGTTCGTAGTTTTAATGGAGATAGTATGTTAGTATTTTTTCAAGGAACGACAAAACAAACATTAAGTAATGCTGTAGAAGCAGCAATGCAGATGAAATATATGATTTCAAATTCTGAAAGCGGAATAAATAAATATTTGGCTCAATACTCTGCTCTAAATTTCGGTATAGGACTTGACGATGGCGATATTCTTTGTACCAAAATAGGTGTTGGAGGCGACTCCAATAATCAAGACCTAATGTGGATTGGAAACTGTGTAAACAAATCAACTGCAATTAGTGACAAATGTCAAGCTCCAAATCATATTGGCATTTCGAAATATGTTTACGACAACTTGACTGATACGGCTAAGTACGGAACAAGAAAAAATCATTGGGAACAAGACGAGAAAGTTGATATGTGGACTGCTGCTTACTTCAATTACAATGGCAAGACAGAAACTTATTATTATACCTCATGGCACTGGACAGTAACATAGAAAAGGATACAGCTAACACGGGTTTGGCAAAAGTGGCGGTTCAGTGCTCCGCAGCCACATTTGTGGTGAAAATCGCCACCTTCGCCAAGCCCGAAAACGTTGGACTTCCTAAGGCAACTTGAAAAAAGGCTTTTAATTTGTTAGACTAGACAAGGTAAACCAAGTACTGCATTTGTTTGGCAGAGAAGTTGATGTCATACTAAAGTTCGATTTATATCGTTATTTAATCACATTACAAGCTTATTCTTCAAATAGCCTTTTTTTTTAACTTAGGCGCTCTCATCTTCGTCAGTATCCCCGCATCTTGAAGTTTCCTTCCCAAAATATCCTCTCCAGCAACCTTTAATAGATCTTTTTCTAAACCTACAACAAATAGGACTTGCAGATAACTTCCGATTGAAACGGTTGGACTTCCTTGCTCAATGTTATAGATCGTTTTTCTACTTGTTCCTGTCCTTTCCGCCATTTGTTCTGAACTTATTCTACGGCGTAATCGTGCCAATTTGATATTCTCTCCTAATTCTTTGAGAATTTTGAGATTCTTAGGCAATATAGCCGGTGCTGTTTTCATTTAATGTGTTATATAAGTTACAAATATTGCATATTTTGAGCAATTTATGATACATTATAAAATTTACCTGGTTCATTAATCCACACAATCTGCATGAATTTTCCATTTTTACATGCATTTTAGAGAAGCCTTAATACCTTTGTTTCCGAGCAATGGATTTACTCCGTCAACATATAAAGCAAGGTGAAGTGTATCGCCGTTCTGATCTGGAATATTATTCCACGGCCATAGATAGGCATTTGGCGCAGCTTACTAAAGATGGAACATTGATAAAACTCAACCAAGGATTGTATTATGCGCCCAAACAATCAAAATTTGGGGCTGTTCCTCCGGATGACCACCAAGTAGTAGAACGTTTTCTGAAGGACGAAGATTTTCTTTTGGTATCCCCAAATACTTTTAATTCACTAGGGCTGGGACTAACACAGCTTTATAATACCACATGGGTATACAACCATAAGCGCAAAGGCGATTTTCAACTCAATGGAAAGACATTCGAATTCAAACTAAAATCCTCGTTCCCTAAAAATATCTCAAGAGAATATTTGCTTGTTGATTTATTAAACAATTTGGATAACCTTGCGGAAGATCAAACCCAAGCTATGGATAAATTGCCAAATAATGTACGTAGTTTTAATGCTGATGCTTTGATGAAAGCGACTCAACAATACGGAACGGGTAAAACAAAACGAATTTTAAAATCAATCCTTCGAAACGCACTCCAATATGCTTGAATCATATTGCTAAACATAAAATCAGCAAGTAAGAGGCAAGCATACGGAAAATATTTTAACTTACACTAGCCGTTAATCAAATAAAACAATTAGTTTTGTAGTGAAAATTACTTTTGCAAATAAAAAGTTGGGAAAACTGGCGAATGATGACCGGAAGATGCATGCAGCGTTAGGCAAGATTCGGGCTACTATTCTCAGGAGGAGGCTTACCCAGTTGGAAGATGCCATCACCTTGGAAGAAGTCAGAAACTTGCCTGGCAACTATCACGAACTCAAGAACGACCGGAAAGGGTATTGGGCATGCGATTTAGACCAACCTTACAGATTGGTTTTCACACCCCATGAAGACCCCATCCCTACTGATGCAGACGGCAAGTATATCTGGCTAGAGATAACAGGTGTAGAAGTAATAGAGATAATTGACTACCACAAAGAGAAGTAAACATGTCCAAGCAAAATCAATACTTTCCGCAATCAAGACCCCACCCAGGAGAAACCTTAGCCGAGAAGTTGGATGAAATAGCAATGGGGCCAAAAGAGTTTGCCCTCCGCACCGGCAAGCCAGAAAAAACCATTATTGCAGTCCTGAAAGGCGACAGTTCCATTACCCCCGATATGGCAGTTCAGTTTGAAAATGTAACCAAGATACCAGCCAACTTCTGGATTAACCACCAGCGGGGCTATGATGAATACATTGCAAGAGAGAAACGCAAGGCAGACATCGATGCAGCTGTCTCATGGGCTAAGCAGTTCCCCATAGCCGATATGGTCAAAAAAGGCTGGCTGCCCCGGGTAAGTACCATTCAGGAAAAAACAATGGAGATGCTGACTTTCTTTGGCTTCGCCAATTTTACCGCTTGGGAGAATTACTACTTCAATCAGCAGTTAAAAGTAGCTTTCCGCATTTCTCTGGCTCAAACCAAAGAGCCCCATGCCATATCGGCCTGGCTTCGTAAAGGCGAGTTACAGGCAGCCGAACTTGAAACTAATGATTATTCAGAAAAGAAGTTTAAGGAAGCCCTGCCTCTCATTAAGTCTATTATGGCCAACCATCCTGATGGATTTTTTAGTCAGTTGCAAAGCATTTGCCTCGAAGCAGGAGTAAAAGTGGTACACACCCCTTGCATCAATAAAGCACCGATTAACGGTTCTACCCGTTGGCTTAAAGACACCCCATTAATTCAGCTCACAGGCCGCTACAACCGAAATGATAGTTTTTGGTTCACCTTCTTTCATGAAGCAGGTCATATACTTTTACACGGGAAAAAAGACATCTTTCTTGAAAACCTCGACTATTCCGACAAGGATATGGATAAAGAACAAGAAGCAGATAAATTTGCCTGTAAGTGGACATTAACGGAAGATGAGGAAGCCGAGATTTTAGCAACAGCACATTTGAGTAAACAAGACATTAGAGATTTTGCCAAACAGTTCACAACTCATCCGGCCATAATTATTGGAAGGTTACAACACAAGAAGGTGATTCCTTACTCATTGGGTAGAGAATACTTTGAGCCTATAATTTTTGATTAAATAAATTTCCCAATATTCATGCTGGCATATTCATTGAAAACATAACAACTGAATCGCTATCAACCTCATCCTTTTTTTTCCGCGATTTCGAATACTTTATTAAGTATACTGATGAGCCACTTGAAATATCAATGTCCTAGACTTGAATCAATAACATAGGCCGCTATTATCACCTACTGTTTATTAGACCAATTGCAGCTACTTTTGAATGAATCCGGACTCGTTTACCGTTTAAATTCCATAACAATCTAATTCGATGCCCAACGTGAGTTCTTTTTCAATCCATACTTTTAGAACAAGGTTGATTTTGCGCTCTTCAATTTGTCGCTAACGAGGAATGGCATCTTTTTCTAAATGCTTCAGTTCTAATTCTCTCTTACGGAGTTCCAATTATCGATGAAATTCGGCCATTACTTGCCGATACAAAACTTCGAAAAGATGGATCCAAGGATCTCTTCTACCCCGATCTCACCCGTAATTCCCGATAACGCCCGAATGCCCTCGCGCAAGTGGAAGGCCAGCAAATCGCCCGACAAACCCGAAGCCATCCCGTCCAAAACCTGCTGCATCTCCGTGGCACAATGATCCAAGGATTCGGCATGACGTACATTCGTCACCACAGTTTGGTCACCCACATCCGATAATCCACCCAAAAAACGGGCTTCCAAAGCCAACCGCAGCGCCTGCACCGAAGCCTTGTCCCTGGCCGACACAAACCAAGGCTCTTCCAACCCCAAACCCGCAACCATATCCAACCAAGGCTGTCGGTCTGCATTCCCCAACAAATCCACCTTGTTGCAAACCACCCAAACGCGGGAAGTCTTTTGCTTCAGCATCATCAAATCCTGTTCGGCATCCGCCAGTGAACAACTGCCCATATCCAACAAATACATCGTAGCACCCGCCTTTTCCACGTGTGAAAACGTGCGCGCTATGCCCTCCTGCTCTATCACATCCGTGGCCTCCCTAATCCCCGCGGTATCAATCAAACGCAACATGAATCCCTCAAAATTCAGCTGCGCCTCAATGGCATCCCGCGTGGTCCCCGCTATATCACTCACAATCGCCCGATCCTCATTCAACATCGCATTGAACAATGTGCTCTTCCCCGCATTCGGTCGGCCCGCCAATACCAGCGCCAACCCCTTCTTGATCACATTTCCCAAAGCAAACGAATCGCGGAGCAAGACTACCTCCATCTGAATTCGTTCTACCAACAACTTCAACTCGCTTCGTTCCGCAAACTCCACATCCTCTTCCGCGAAATCCAATTCCAACTCCACCAAACTGGTAAAGTGCAACAACCGATCCCTCAGGGTGGCGATGTCCTTCGAAAAGCCGCCTTTTAGCTGTTTTAAGGCCAAATCATGCGCCATTCGATGCTCTGAGGCGATCAGGTCGGCAACAGCCTCTGCTTGCGCCAAATCGAGCTTGCCGTTCAAAAACGCCCGCTGGGTAAATTCACCCGGCTCAGCCAAACGAGCACCATGGTCCATGTAAGCCCTCAGCACACGCGAAACAATGTATTCGCTGCCGTGAACCGAAACTTCCACCGTGTCTTCACCGGTATAGCTCTTGCCGCCCTTGAACAAAGTAATCAACGCCTCATCCATCAACCCATCGGCATCAAACATAGAACGCAAATGCGCTGAGTGAGAGGGTTTGTCACCAACAGCCTTTTTCAGCAATGCATCGGTGAGTGACAAAGCCAACGGCCCCGAAACCCGCACAACCGCAATGGCTCCAACGCCCGCCGCCGTGGCACGCGCTACTATGGTATCTACTGATTGTTGCGATTTCATGATTCTCAAATTGGGTTCCCACAAAAATAAAGAAAGCCCCGCAGGTTCTGCGGGGCTTTCTCATGAAGTTCAATTTTAATTAAGGCTCTTTGCGAATCACATTCACAGAACCATTCACCTTGTTCACCTCTTCCTTACCCTTGAACTGGTAAGTCAATTGGTAGAAGTAAGTGCCCGATGGTACTTCCGGACCGTCATTGTTCACACGACCGTTCCACTGGAACTGAGGATCCTTTGAAGTGAATACACGCTCACCGTATCGGTTGAAGATGCGCAATTCAAACAATGAGTGACCTGCAATCGGAACACGGAACACATCGTTCTTATTATCCGCATTACCAGGTGTAAACACGTTGGCCAAATAAATAAACTGGTTTACGTATACTGGTTTACAAATGGTGTCTTTACATCCAGTGGCATTGGTTACTTCCAAGCACACATAGAAAGTATCGGTACCGCTGTATGAAGCGCTCACAATTTTCTCATTTGAACTATTATCAACAATCAAAGGCAAGCCAGGGCGCAATGTGATATCCTCCTGGTGACTGAAGCCCCAACGGAACTGGGTACCGTTTACATCCTTGCGGGTAAATGTATAATCCGGTGTCTTGGTAGCATCGATATCAAAATCAGCTACCACTGAGTCTACCAAGAATATTTGATCGGCTACGGGGGTCGGACACCATGGTCTCGGCCTATTTGGATCATAATCTGCAAAATGCGAGACACGTATCAAACCAGGCTGGGTAAATCTCCACGACAACCTCTTATTATCAATGGTAATTGAATCTATTTGGCCAGTGCTCAAATTGTGAAAAACCCATTTGTACGATTTGAATACTGTATCTGAATTATCAACGAAGGTATTGCTATCACCCAAACAAATGGCAGGTTTCAGAACAAACCCTCTCACCGTATCTCTTGGCAACACAGTAACGATGAAGGCCTTTTGAGATGGGGTATCAGGGAAGGTAGCAGGACAGAATCTACGAATATCTGGAGGAACAATCAATGAATCGTATTGCTCCAAGAACACGTAGTATTTACCAGCTTTCACATATTGGTGCGACAAAAATTGGTTTTTCTGGTTGTCAATCTTACCATCGCCCCAGAACCAAGTCCAGTCTGCTGAAGTAGAAGCACTGTCTGTCAAGTTTGTGAACTGAATGCTATCACCGGCACAAATGGTTACTTCGTTGCCGCCTTTGGTGGTGAATTCGAATCTTGGACGAGGTCCAGGAATCTTGATCCAACGACTGAAGGTATCTTCACAACCTTGGTCCGTCTTCAACTTGTACTGAATTTTGAACCAACCATTGCGTGTGTATTTGTGCGCTAAACGATCGGGCAATCCAGCTTTATTCGAAGCATCGCGCTTATACAAGTTGTCAGAACCATCACCCCAATCGATAAACCACTCTCTGATGTAATCACACTGCATAGGTGTAGGACCATTACAGTTCTTCATCGCCCATGAGCATGGATCGTGCAAGAAACTACTGTCGAAGAATTCGATGATTGAGTTACACGAGGGTACTGCTACGTTCAAGCCAAATTTCACATCCAAGCGAGAGATGAACAAGCGACGTTCAACGGTATCCATACAGCCTGTACTGTCACCCGCAATGTTTCGGAAGATGTACACACCTGAGTCATTCTTATAGTAGGTTGCCAATGCTCCACCACCACCAAGGTCAACCCATGGCAATGCAGGCGTTCCAACACCGGTACCACCCCATGGCTGTCCACCGAAGCTAGTAATTGGTTTGCTCGGATCATCATCGGCTTTGTTCCAATCCCACTTGGTGAAAGGCTCACGGTTTTTCTTGCCTTGAGCGGTTTCAGCCTGACGTACAGGATCTCTCCAATAGTCTGTGTAATCCCATGTTCCAAAGTTGATTGGATCTGGGTGGAACATTTTGTATTTAGGCAATGCCTTCAAAGTAGTGGCTTGATCTTGACAAACAATACTGTCTGGCAATTCCAATTCCATTGCGAAACCAACCAAAACCGGGAATGCGGCAATATCATCGCACTTACCGTTGCTTGAAGTCATGGCCAAACTCATAATATGGTAACCATTCCATTTCGGCACAAACTTGTACGCTGCGTAGATGGTGTTGCCAACTTTTTCCAAATCGGTAGGACGGATCGTGGTATCACGATAGTTCAAGATCGTCATACTGTCTTTGTTGGGAACAACATAATAGCGAATCAACTTACCAAAACCGGTGGTGTCAATACAACCATAAGCACCAGTGGCAGGTTGACCAATAACCCCTACGTTGTTCCAGATCATCTTGGCAATCTGAGGACCTGTCAACGAGAATGGGTCGAATCCACGCGCTTCAACACGCTCTTTGATTCTATCCCAAGCCGCAGACACGTCGGCTCCAATTTCCCATGCGCGAATTTCTGCAGTGTAAATGGTATCAGGACCTTTCAATGTTTTGGTTGGACCATCATTCCAAATATCGGTACATGGCACTTGCACAGGATCTTCACCACCGCGGGTTTGGATTACATAGCTATACAAACGATTTGGATTCTTTCCGGGCACTTTTTGGTAACGGAAGTAGTCTTCTTGGATATAACGACGCCATCCGCGAGAGTAGGTAGGACAAGCGTTACCTGTTTCAAATGACCAACGCAGAGATTTCAAATCATCGGTGCGGGTTTTATTGCCTGGAACAGGACGAACAATTACGTTATCACCTTTACAAATCTTGCGGATTCCCACTGCGTTTGGCAATGGTGTCATAATCTCAAATGCAGGGTCAATCAATGGGAAACAAGCAAACTTTCTGTACCACTGTGTATCGCTGCAAATTGGGCGATCTGGCGTTGGGGGTGAGAAAGTTCCTGGCTTACGAACACCGTTACCTACCACAATACCCACTGTAATACATCCGCTTGGATCACACACTTGTGAAGCAGAGTATTGTTTCGAGTAACGACTTGGTGGATTAGCTGAAGGCTGGTAGCCTGGGAACGGAGGTCCAGGAGGACGGTTACCACCGCTCAAAGAACTCAACGGAACCCAACCATTGGGGTTACATGTAGAATCGAAATTGATAGAAACGGTAGAGAAAGTACATCCTGGCTTCAAATCGCTCAAGATAAAGGTAATACCATATTGTGGGTTCTTAGCACCCAAACACTCAATAGACTCTTTCAACAATCCGGATCCTACACCACCTGCGTTTGCATGGAGCATAGCCAATTGCTTGGTGGCTTCGCTCTCACACTTCATGGGGTGACAAGTATCTTTATGAACCAATCTTACGTTGTTACATTGGGGTATACGAGCATAGTACAATTCCCTGTACCGCTTGTAATCAATGATGTAATCCGTGCCATAGTTCAACCCGTTGAATCGGCCCATTTGAGACATCAACAACATTTTGATTTTGCGGGGCTTTTCACCTTTTGCCAATCGAATTTTCAACAATGGCAAAGGCAAAGTATCTCGTTTGGTATAGGCTGAGAAGTTGTACATCACCGAATCGGTTTTGCTCATCAACTTCACGATATCCTTGTCTTTGGCCTTTACGGTTTTGGGTCCTTTGAACAATGCACCATTGATGTATACTGAATCATTGGCACCCAAGGTGATTGAAATAGAATCTTCTACCAAACGCTCACCCGGTCCTTTCAACCATTTGTAAGGAACATAATGCTTTATCGCATTCACATATTTAGAATCATCCGCCGTGGCAGAATCGCCTGGATCGCGGGGAACAAACAAGATGGAATCTTCTACAATCCACAATGTATCGGATGCCCACACTTGAATTTTCTTACACACACCGGTTGCAGTGATGAAAATCGCATCTTCCATCGGCGCGTTCTTGAATCGATCCAACAAAACCAAATCCCATGACTTATAATAGTGGGTTGGCAAGGTATCATGCGAGTATTGACAGTTTACAAAAACGTTTTTATTACGGGTAACATCGGTGGTACACTTCGGCGCATAGGTATCGCTGAAATCCCACAAACGAACCGCACAAACACGCTCGCGCTTCAAGTAATCGTTTCCACCGCCTGGCGCTGCATTTCCAGCATACACCGATTTGGTGCCGTTTGAATTCTTTTCATTGCGTAAAGGTTTTTGCCAAACTTGACGTGGGGTACCATTGGCATTCTTTTGGAATGTATGTCCCAAAGTACCATTCCATTTGTAGAAAGTACTGTCGTCATCGGTGAAATCGTAGTCGTTGTGGTAGAAAGTTGAGAAGTTCTTGAAGTGAACAGTATCCATCACATCTTTCGGACATTGGAACACCTCGAATTCTGCAATACGATTAAAAGCGACCTCAATGGTTGATGCAGGTCCCAAAATAATAATGGTATCAAACGCTGTTTTGTTACCACAAATTGGGTGACTGTACGTCAACTGAATCAGGAATGGACCCAGGCCAGAGAAACTGTGGCTTGGTGTCCAAGTTCTGTTGTCAAAGTTCTGTGGTCCAGTGTTGGGATCACCAAAGTTCCACAACAATCCGGTAGCTCCCGAGGGAATTTCATCTACACCAAAATCGATTTTTGGATCGCTGATACAAGTAGAATCTTTGCTCGCCCAGATGGTCGCTTTGGATTTAAACACCGAAGCAGCCGCTTGCACCGTGAACGAATCTTTACATCCATCAATGGTCTCAATAACCACTTTGGAATTATAGGTTCCCTGTCCGTAGAAAGTCTTTTTAATGGTCGGTCCCCAATCCGAACTGGTTGTTCCATCGCCCCAATACCAGGTAATCTTCTTTACCTGACTCTTGTCGATGCGCGAGATATTGTTGATGGTTGCAGTTACACTGTCACAAGCCACGGGCTTATTACTGGTGAAACGAGCGCCTATTTTTTCACGAACTTTCACCGCACCCACCAACTTCATGGTATCGATACAGCCAAATTCATCCTCTACTTCAACATACAAATCAAACGATCCGCCGCGTTCATCCTTTACTGAGAAGCAGAAAGTCTGTGGCAAGGTAGGGTTGGTGTATTCAAACAACTGTCCATCACTCACCAAGTATTTGATTTTGGTGATTTTCCCGCCATTCCCACTCTTGGTACTGTCGGTAAAACAGAACAAGTTTTTCTCAAAACACTGCTCGTACAAGTTCTGCAACTTCAACTTGATTTTGGGTGATTCGCGCACCACCAAGTTCAACGTGGATGTACACTTGGTACCGTTGATGGTGGTAATGTACGTTACCACTTTGTTACCCGCCGTTTTGAAGGCATAGTTCAAGTTCTTCAGGCCCGATTGCGAGTTTTCTCCGTTGAAATCCCAATCGTGGGTTGTACCCGTGCTAGAACCATTGAAGTTCACTGGTACACCAACGCAGGGAGACCCGTTGTACTGAATCGTACATTGAGCTGTAGCATCGCCGATGGACGTTAACAAGGCTACGATGGCAACCATCGCACCTTTCATTATGTTCAATAAACCTTTCATTTTAGGCATCTTTTCTAAGTGTAATCGGTCAAAAATAGAAGTTTTGAGCCGTTTTCCCAAGCGCTCACCCCAATATATTGACGTTTTCATGGCATTTCTATTTTGAATTTTCATGCAAATTTGTTATATTTTAGTATTTTTAACGAATTATTTTTAATCTCTGTCTTAAATATTTCCACTCTTTATCACCACTGTATTTGTAGGCCAATATAACCCTATAATTTTCTCCACTACACTCAACATTACCATACATTCCCATCCACTCACACTGATAATCATTACTTCTAAAAACAGTTCTTTGATTTTGATCCAAAATTGTCAAATCAAAATTCAACGGCTTGGGCATTCTAACAAAAAAAACATCATTTGTACCATCCCCGTTGGGTGTGAACACATCTGGCGCAAATACCTCGGAAACTTCATTCGAAGGTGTCACCACAATGTTCAATCGCTGGCTATCACCGCACTGGGTTTTTGAGAGGACGTCGCGACGAACATTCACCAATTTAACGGGGAAACTTTTTCGTTGCGACACCAAATAGTTATGGGATGCTTTGCTTGCGTTTGACTCATTATTGCCGTTCAATAATGTTACTTCACCATCGCCCCAGTGGATGCGCAAATCTTGGTAGTTACCATTGAGTTCCAAGGTTACAGATCCGCCCACATTTTCTGAAATCACAGGACGCCAACCGGCTGCACGATCCCCACAGGGTTTGGTGGCCGACGATTGTGGCAAACTGCGGTTAACTTTGGGTGACTCAGGCTTCATATCCGTCTGCCCCACCGGATTTGATGAAGAATTGAATGCAGAAGCACCGCCCACAACCACGGGATCTTTGGTTTCCACCCTCTCCAATTTGGCTTGGCTTTCTGAAATAACTTCAGGTGCTGCCTGCGATTTTACTGAACCATCCTCTTCCGCTATTCTATTGCTAGCATTGGGTGCTTCAACGCCATTGCTTGATGCTTTCTCATCCGATTTGGCCTCCGCAGACGCTACACGCTGCTCGGATTTCACTGCCGCTGAATCTGCATCCTGCTTTAAACCAACGTACATCGACACGCCCACCACAGCCGCCGTTCCCAGCCAAGCCAATGGCGATTTAATGGCACTACTCCACCAAGAAACTTGGTTCGACGTCCCACCACCTAGCTGAGCCGCTTGATCTAACTGCTGAACGCATTGTTCAAACAATCCATCAGGCGGTGATAGTTTGGCATCTCCCAACCCTTGCTTAAACAGCGCATCAATATGTTGCAAATCTTCGCTCATCAGTTTCTCTCTAATTTGGCCTGCAACCACTTGCGGGCTTTGAACAACTGTGACTTACTGGTATTCTCTGATATGCCCAAAACCTCACCAATTTCAGCATGGGTAAACCCTTCAATCGCATACATGTTAAACACTGTGCGATATCCATCGGGCAGCGCAGAAACAAGCTTCAACAAGTCTTTGGTTTCCAATGGCTGTGCAGCATTCACATCGGCCGTCAAGTGATTGGCATCGTCGAGGCTGCCTGCGTATTTGGCCTTATTTTTCTTGATTTGATCCAAACATGTATTCACGGCGATGCGCTTCACCCACCCTTCCAAGGAACCTTGAAAGCGGAACTCAGCGGATTTTTGAAAAAATTTCACCATGGTTTCTTGTAACATGTCTTTGGCTTCATCTGTGGCACCCATGTATCGCACGCAAATGGCATATATTACCGGGGAAAAATGCTGATACAGCGTTTGTTGCGACTTGCGATTTCCCGCAGAACACTCGCGCAACAGTTGCTGTAGTTTTGGCTCCGATAAATTTGTCATTCTGTATCAACATGACCCAGATTTGAACCCAAGATGACATTCTTGCCACAATGGTTGTCTGAGGCCTTAATTTTTTTTCGAAATTGCTTGAATCAATCCGTAAGTGGCATCCATCAGCAGCACTTTTGCATTTCCGTTTCGCTCAATCCCATACATCGTCTTTTCCAACACCGCAACCATGTTACCAATTACCCCTTCGCCCAACTGCAGTGTATTGAATTTGTTCACAAAGTCCAACTCTGGCCCTTCCCACAAACCCTCCGACCCCGTATACGGCAACACAGCACAGGTTCGCAAAACCTGAATACCGTATAACAAAAACGATTTCACGCCTTCCCTGCCAAGCGATGCAGTATCATCGCTCCACTGAAATGCCTCTCCCATTTTGCGTCGAAAACAAAGGGTCATCCAATTGCGCCAAGCGTCCAAATGTGGATTTCCCGCCTCTTTGCCCAAATCCCTTGCGAGGCGATAATTGCCTTGTGCTACCTTGGCCAACCGCTGGGCATCCTCTTGTGAAATGCCATCGTGCGCTACCAAAGCTTGCGTTAATGAGGCATCATCAATGGGTGCTACCCTCACCAGTTGGGTGCGCGACAGGATCGTACCCAAAATCGCATCCAAATCACTCCCCACCAACAAAAACAAGGTATTCGCTGGAGGCTCTTCCAAACTTTTTAAAATAATATTGCCCTCTTGTCCCAAATATTCGGGCAGCCAAATGATGCAAACCTTCATTTTGCCCTCGAACGATTTCAGGGAGATGTTCTTGATGATATTCCGCAGCTCTTTGGTGGGAATGTTCCCCTGCTTGTTCTCTGCGTTTAGCTGCTGCATCCAATCTTCATAATTCAGATAGGCATCGTCTTGTAAGGCCACACGCCATTGCGGGTACACATCCGAACACACTTCCATTTCGCCCGCCTTTTTGGGAAACGGAAAACTAAAATGCACATCGGGATGAACCAGGCTAGTAACTTTTTTACAACTGCTGCATTCTCCGCAACTATCGGTTTCTGAGCGATGATCGCAAAGAATATACTGAACGTAGGCCATGGCCAACGCCAAATTCCCACTGCCCTCGGCGCCCAAAATCAGCTGTGCGTGCGGAATTCTACCAATCTGAACGCCGTGTATCATCCGCTCCTTGATGATCGATTGTCCGATTACCTCTGCAAACCTCATAATGCGCTTTTCAACCCCCTTCTTTTTAGGTACATATACAACAAGACCGAGCCCGTAACCACCAAGATGGCGATAAATTGACTGTGCGATAGCAATCCATCGAACAGAAACCCTCGCTCTCCATCACCGCGATAGGATTCAGTGATATACCGACCCACCCCATAAACAAGGGCATAAACCAAGAATACCTGTCCGGAAAATTGTTTGCCGCGCAACTGAACCCAATACATGACGGCAATACTCAAAAGGATAATGGCTGAATCCCACAATTGAACGGGGTATAACGCCTCGCCTAACGGCTCGGCGTGCGACTTCGGATCACTAAAAACAATCCCCCAATCGCCTTGCTTGCAAACCAAACCATGACAGCATCCTGCCATCAAACAACCTATTTTTCCTATAGCATGAACCCAAGCCCCAGCTACACCCACATCATCCATGCGGTCCCAGAAATCCCATCCCCGCTGCTTAAACCACCAATACAAAATGGGCAAAGTCACTAAAAACGAACCGTAAAACACAAATCCATCGCCCAAATGGGTCAAAAAATGCCCCATATTATTCCAGTAACCCACCGGATCTTCGAAAAAGAAAAACAACTTCCCACCCACGAAAACGCCCAATCCACACCACAAAATCAACTCACTGATCGAATCAACATCCATTCCCAACCGCACACGGTTGAAATACAGATGCAAAAACGCCGCAACCATCCCCAACAGAATAAAAAATCCGTAACTATAAAGGGTAATCCCGCCGATATGAAACAACTCGGGCCTCATGGATTACAAACCTAATCACAAATGCGATTGAATCAATGCCAACATCGACATCAATTCTTCCGAACTCGGGTGTAATTTCTCTTTGGTGAAGTTAATATCTCCCACCGTCTGCATGGGTACCAAATGAATGTGTGCGTGCGGCACTTCTAGGCCAATCACAGCCGTTCCAATGCGCTTGCATGGCACAGCCTTTCGCACAGCATGAGAAACCCGTTGAGCGAACTGCCAAAGCGCCCCCAACTCGATCGGCTCCATATCGAAGATATAATCTACTTCGCGCTTGGGTATCACCAACACATGGCCATGAACCAAAGGCATGATATCCAAAAACGCCAAATGGTGCTCGTCTTCACAAACCTTGTAACAGGGGATCTCTCCCGCAACGATTTTAGAAAAGATCGAGGCCATCGCTAGATCAAACAGTGATTTCCAGAATTTCCAATTTCACGATACCGGCAGGCACAGTGATACTCACCACATCGCCAACCGCCTTGCCCATCAGCCCCTGCGCGATGGCACTCTTTATTGAGATCTTATTCTCCTTCAAGTTTGCCTCACTCTCAGCCACCAAGCGATATACCGCCTCTTTGCCAACATTGTGGTTGATGACTTTTACGTTACACATAATGCTCACCTTGCTGGTATCCAACATGGAACTATCCAATACGCGGGCATTGGCAATCATATGCTCCAATTGATTGATTTTGGTTTCCAAAATACCCTGAGCCTCTTTGGCCGCATCATATTCTGCATTCTCACTCAAATCGCCTTTATCACGGGCCTCTGCTATCGCTTGGGTGATACGAGGACGCTCCTCGTGCTTCATGGAATAAAGCTCTTGCTTCATTCTTTCCAGGCCTTCTTTCGATAAATATTGAATATCGCTCATGGTTGATGTGTTTTAAGAAAAAATGTGCACCAGCGTTTTACACTGATGCACATAGTACAAATATATTAAAAGTTTCTATTATTCGGCTGTTCCCAATCCAATACGCACGCCAAAAGAATGCACGCCATTGAAAGGATTGGTGGCCCTGTAAGAGTAGTCCAGGCTCACGGTATTGCCATCTTCACCCATTTTCCAGTCGTAGCTTAATCCTGCCATCGGACCGGTAAATGCTGAAGGACGGGTTTCCTCATTCATGATACCTTCTTGGTAGGCAAATCCGGCGCGCAGCGACAAGAATTCCTTGTAGCTATACTCCGCAGCCAGGGTCAATTGGTTGGCACTGAAAGCAAAGTTTGTAAACCCAAAGCCCAACGTCAGTTTGTTGTCGTACTGATTGGGATCAGCATCCAACTTCACATCATAAGAAGCGGCGATATTCAACAAAGCAGGCAATTTGATATTATCCACTTTTACTTGCACCGTCTTGCTAAAAGTTCCGTTATCCAAAATCGCTTTGTAACTCAAGCCATCGCCAGAATGCTGCATATCCGGTCCGATGTTCTTCATACTGATACCAAAACGGAAATCGTCTTTTTTCATGCTACCACGAACTGGACGCAAAGTGGTTACATATTGAACACCCGCATCCAAAGAAACACCCGACGCTTGTGCATCAGGAATACCTTCAGACACCATTCTCGCCATAATACCGGCAGAAATATTGCTACTGAAACTCTTCGAGTAAGCCAAGCCGATGTTGGTCATATTGACACGGAAAGTACCGATACCTCCATAGGGATTTTGCTCTGTGGTAATCTCGATTGGCTTGATACTGTATTGCATCACGCTGATACCGAAAGTACCGCTCTCACCCACTTTTTGGGCGAACCCTGCATTGTTGATGGCGATGCCTGAACCCATGAGCCATTCTGTTCTCGAAAAACTCATTTCCGTGGTATTCTTGATGCGGTCCAAACCAGCCACGTTCATATACATAGCTTCAGTACCACTCACTTTACCACCATTGGCCCAACCCATTCCACTCGAACGTGCCCATCCATTGATGGTCAACTGGGCGGCACCCGCCTGTCCTTGTCGCTCAGGGTTACCTGCTACCGCGGCACCAACAGCACCCAAGGTCAGCAATCCGGCCAAAAATATATTCTTTTGTCTGCGATTCATCTTCTGTTTTATTAATAAGTATCCAAATCAATGGCATGCATGATACCATACCAACGAACAACCTTTTCGCCCAAATCCTTGGTCTTGATGTGAATCAAGTACAAGCCCGATGCGATAGGCACATTACTTCCGTTCTTCAAATCCCACTCGAAGAAAGTGTTATTATCGGCCTTGTTCACGCGGCGAATCAAGTTACCAGCCATATCAAAAATGGTGATGGTACACTCTGGGGGTAAGTTGGTGATTTTCACACGAGAATCGATAGGACTGTTCTCGTACTCGCTATATCCCCTGTATGGGTTTGGCACAACATTCACCAAATCCAAGTTCTTTCTTCCAATTTCGTCAGATACCTTCGGTGCGATGCTTGCTGCATCGAAAGAATACATCGGACGGTTGTTGTTCAAATTATTGCCTGCATCGTATGTGGTGTATGCTTTGCGAATATTGATTTTGAATGTTACATCCGTTGGAGGAACGTTCTTGTCAACCATTTTATAGCCGGCGGCCATATATGTTGGCATTACCCACATCACTTGAGAGAGCAATCTGGTTTTATCCAAAGTGGCTACTTTTCCGCCAGCTACTGCTGGCAACAACGCCGTTTTAAAACGTTGGAAGTTCGCTTCATCCTCGCCCAAATAGCGCTCACCTTTCACGTTACGTGAAATACCGCTTACGCCTGTTCCGAAGATGTATACAAAATGCTTTCCACCCATGGCAGGATAGTTACCGTTGTCGTTGTAAACTTTGTCGGTTGGGTTCCAAATCATGTCTTTACCATTTTCACCACCCAAATAACTGTCCTCAGAGAAGGCCATCGCCAAACGCTCACCGGTTTCCATGTTGATGGCATAACCAGGGAACCAACCCAAGCCCATGGAGCCCGCCATTGGATTACCCTCTTTATCCACTGATGGAGCGAAACGCATGTTGAATTTCTCCATCTGACCGTCGTTTGAGTTCTTCAATTCGTCGTCAGACATCTCCAAAACGGGACAACGGGTCCAAAGATTTTTATCCTTCGTGATGACAATCTGGACGCTAGACAATTCGCTCAATGGACTTTGCAAACCTGATGAGTTACCCCACCATGCAAAACCATATGTATTTCTACCTGTTGCGGTCAACTTCTCACGGGCAGTCAAACCATAAGGAGCAATTCTACCGTTCCAGATACGCTCGAAAGCTTGTCCTGGGTCTACAGGTGTTCCATCCTGATTAAAGAAGTCATGAATCAAAGGATCGAATGGTCCACCACGGCCGTTACTACCGGCACGAATCCAGTTCTGCCAAATAGCCCCTGAATTCGCTGTGTTTTGGGCGTCGTTATCAGCGACTGCTGTCAACCATTGTTTTCCATTATTTTCCCAGTTCACAGACCAGCTCAACACACCATTACTAGGATCAGCACCGGCATTTTCACCGGGGTTAAATACTTGCTCTACTTCTACGCTAAAGCCCCAATCAGCCAAAGTTTCTGTGGTCTTGTTGTATTTACCGCGACGGCCTTGCACCGACTCGAAACCTACACCAATGATGGTATCATTAAAAATGGTATCGTTATCCAAATCCGTAGCGCCTTTTTTCACCATGAACCAACCTGTGTTCTTGGTCATAGAATCCTTCAAGCCTGAAGCCAATGAGGCTTTGTTCTCACGCAACACAAATTCAAACTTTGCATTGGGAACCTTGATCGGATCAACCACTTTGATTTTCACTGGACCTGCGCCTGCAACATATGTTGCTTCTTTGGCCACACCATTTTTCAAAATTTCATCAACGGTTTCTTTGGTAAATTCCAATACATTTCCACCGTTACCACGACCTGCCAAACGTGTCAACACAGGACCGCTACCATAGCTCGATTGCAACTCAGTACCAAACTGTTCAGGTTCAGTTTTGTGGGGAATGGCTTTGTAGGTCTTGATATTTCTACGTCCCGCCAAGAATTGATTGGGATCGATCTGCAATGAATCATCAGCCAAAATAGCGTAAGACAATACCATGTAGTATACAGGCTTGAAATCCACCAATTGGGTATTTGAACCAGTCGCAAACAAGTCGTTTTTGATGCTCCAAGTATGTTGAACTCCTTGGTCGGCACCTTCTACTTTCACAACAGGCAACAACGCAGCCAACTTGGGATCGTATACCTTGTTCACGATCATGCCACGGTTGTTTTTCATATCGCATTGGAACAGCATACGGGCTTTGTCTACATTATCCAAATCACCAGTGTTAACCGTTGCATCTTTCAGTTGATAAACCAAGTAACCCTCAAACTTGTAGGTACGCTCTACATTGTTTGCATCTTTATATTTTTCTCTGTAGTTCTCAACTTTGCTGCTGTTGGTGTTCAAGAACTTTAACACCAATTCTTGCTCCAATTCTTGAATCTCGATATCTGGGGCATTAGGACCATCCAAAATTTTGAAGTTGTTGTTAAACAAAGTCTGCGCTTTATCTGAGGCAATCTTCAACAAGTTCAAAGAACCGGCTGCTCCACCACTGGTGGTACGAGCCCAAACAACTCCCACAGTGATTCGCTGAATTTGTCCGGGACGCAGCGTAAATGGACCAGTAGATTGCAAGAAACGACGGTCACCCGGTCTATTACCCGCTATTTTCTCAGTCCAAGGCTCCAATGCATAGGCAGGATCGGTATCGCCAGGGAACATATATTTGGCAGGCTTAGAACCGCCGAAACCGGTTCCTCCATAGGTCACATTCTGACCACCCAACCATTTACCTTGCAACAAATTGTAATATTCAATGGCTTCACCTGGGTTACCACGAACAGGATCGTTGTCGTTGTTGTAGTACATGTAGTGACTCAAACCCAGCTGATTACCGGCCGAATCTGTAGGTCCCTCAAAATAGTCTACACCCACCGTAGGCGGATTCAAACCATAACCCAAAACCCCTTCGTCATCGTCGTCACCATTGTAACAGAATCCCAAAGAACGTCCTACATCACAACCCACATAGTCATCCGCGTAGTTACCCAAATCGGCATCTACCCACTGACCCATGTAACAATCGTTCAACGTAGTAAAACCACGGTTGATGATTTTTGAGCTGTAGAAAGTCATGTTGTTCACCTCGTCGTTGGTTGCGAACGCAAAACCTGTGGTTTGAATTTCAATACCAATAGGCTGACCTTGTGTTTCACTGTGGATGTTACCCTTGTCGTTGTAAACCCACCAGATAAACATATCAGGCTGCTTGTCAACACCATTGTCAATTGACGGACGGCGATCGTCCAACACGGGGTGTTCTCCTGAGAAAGGATCGTATACACCGTCGGGTGTAACTTCTTTGTAAGGGGCCAAATACTTGGCTTCATTTCCGAACAATACGGCACGCTGACGACCAGCTGGCCAATCGCGGATGCCCGCACTTTGGTTTAAGTATTTGCTGCTTTCAAAATCCTCCAACTCGTCGCGGGTTACCTTCCACATTTTGTCGTACGCTTTACAACGAACGGGGTCAGTACTTGCTGTAGTTGAATCCAGAGGACCTGGCCAGAAATCCGACCCTTTTTGACGGTAGGTCATTGCCGCCAATTTCAAACTTCCTCCATTGTCACGGCCACCAATCCAAATCGCACCCGCAAACATAGCATGCTTACGAACTGCATTGGGGTCATTAATTTTGGGTATTTCGTATTTGGGGTTATTTAAATCCCACCACATGTCACCCCCATTCAATAGCTTGGTTCGAACGTTGTTCACATCCAAATCCGCACTCTGAGAAGCGGGTTCACACGTATTGGCAAATTGTCCTGCCCTACGATCCACACGGGGAGCATTTCCTCTGCCGTTTAAGTTCAATATAGGACGGGCAACCGCCATATGAACTGCCATCGCAGAGAGTAAAAATATTCCTAATCGTTTCATAAAATCTTTCTTTTCTTATTTAGTTGAAGTTGATACGAACACCTACACGTACCGTTCTTGGAGCGCCCAACATACCGGTTTGAGAGGCCAACATAATTTTGTACAAATCGATATAACTCTGGGCATCAATCTGGTTTTGAGCCAACAATTGACCCTGCGGTGAGTTGATAAACCCGTCATTCATGGCCTCACCCGTAAATGGATAAACCGAATTCACATTGCGGGCATTCAAAACGTTTTGTATCCAGAAGAACACACTCATGATCAATGGTTTTCCATTGTCGGCACGGTTGAAACGAACACCTTTGGTGATGTTGATATCAAAAGTCTGCTGCCATGGCAAACGCGCACCAAAAGGAACCCCTTTGATTTGTGCACGATCCACAGCACCCACCTGAACTGGACGAACCGTTGGTGTGTATGGCGTACCACTGTAAGAGTTTGAAATGATGTTAAAGCTGGCGTATTTGAAGATCTCTTTGCCATTGATTTTTGGACCCAAGTACATATTCTTCTTGGTTCTTGGATCAATACCACCACCATACGCCCAAGTACCCATCAATTTGATGTTGTGGCGAATATCCAACTCACCCAAAGGAATTACGTTCCGCAAGTTGGGTTGGTTTGAAGCAATCAACGCTGCCTGTGAACTGATGTTCGAGCCCGTACCATCGGCAAATTGCAACATGTAACTTGCCACGAATGAGAATGGACCAGGAATTCCACCCACACCACCAATGTCGTTCATCGAGTAGGTTCCACGGAAACCAGTGATGGTTGAGAAGTCGATGTTACGATAAGTAGTATAAGTTACAGGGTAACCTTGGCTGATTTGATACAAACCGAAGTCTTTTCTGTTTTCACTGTATGAGGCAGCAATTTCCAAACCACGGTCTTTTTTCACACCGAAAATCTGCTTGTAACCCACTTCATAATCCGTCTTAATACGGGGCTGCAAACTACCATTCGAGATGGTTGAACCCTGACGGTTTTTCAAGTAATACAACTCGTCAATGGTCAAGAATGAAGCACCGCTGTTCGGACGTTGCGCCAATACATCATAACTCACGTAGAATGATTTTCTTTCTGGCTCCAATGGGAAAGAGAACCAAATACGAGGCAACAAATTCAGGGCGGGAGTAAAATCTTCCAATGCATCTTTGGTCAATTCCTGCTTATTGGGGTTGACCAAGTAAGGGGCGATACGACCGTTGCTGGTTTGGTTGGCCAAGAATTCGGCACTCTTCAATTCAGAACCGTCAGCATTGTACCAACGATCACCGTTGCGGTAACCTATGATTTTGGTTGGTGCTTCGATGTCGTTCACATATACTTTATACTCTTCACCAATGTTTGTGGGATGTGAAATACTCAAACCATTAATTTCTGATACCTCAGCTGCCGTTTTGATCGGGTACAAAGTGTAAGCATCTTTCAACACCAACTGGTTGGCATCATAGCGCTCCATACGCACACCCAAACGGAATACCAAGTCTTTGAAACGGAACTGATCTTGCAACCAAGCCGCGATATAAACAGGCTGGAAGGCGCCAATGGTCCGTCTGTCTTTGTTGTTCAAAAACTGTTCGATGCTAGGCTTACCAATCACTTTGTTGCCGAGGTGGTCGTAACCAAAATAGCTCACAACACCGTTACCATTGTTCAACAATTCATCTGCATTGAACATATCCAAACTGAACATGCTCGGATCGTACGAGTTGATGTCCACGAAAGTACGCTCATCAACTGTGTTACCATAAACATCCTTCTGACCACCAGCGATCAATTTGTCGCGGAAGGCACGATCGAAGTGTGATTGCTCACCATAGTTAATCAAACGGTTGTAGCGAACTGTATCTGTAAATTGTCCGTTTGCGTCATAGCTCAATATAGGATTTGATACATCCAATTCTGAAATGTGCTTGTTCATTTGTTGACGCATCAAAATCCACAATCCGTTGGCACCCAAACCATATCCACGGCTTATTTGCTGCTCATAGTAAAAGCCCGCCTGCAAATCGTGCTGGGTTCTTTCGCGACTACCCACAGATTTTGGTTTAACCGACATCTGTCCTACCGCGAATACACCGTAACGCTCAGTGTTCGACTTGCTGTAACCTGCGGTGATACCACCGGGAGTTCCGTGCAATGAATAAACACCGTTGGGGTTCATTCCATTCACCAAACCTTGGTTAATCAACAACGTATTCATGTTTTGAACCTTGAATCCTCTGCTGTCATAGTAGTCGTAGATGTTCTCAGTGTATTTGGCACGCAAGGGGTTCAAATCACTGGCTTTGAATGTCATCAATGAATCTGCATAACCCACGTGCTCCCAATAGTTTCTCAATTGCACATAGTTACCGAACTGGTCGCGCACAATCTTTGGATCTTTGTTCGGGTTCTGTGATGGATCGTAGTTGGCATACTGATATACCGCTGTTGGATACGACTGAAACTTGCCGATGTAACCATAATCGAACAAATTGTCCATGTGCCTGGCATCACGGGTTAATGCATAAGTATTTTGGTATTCCGCGCGCACTGAATAATAGGCGTTTTTGATAGAGCTCTCCTTGTTCGTTTTGAAGTTTTGGGTAAACAACAAGTATCCACGGAAGGTTTGGTTATCACTTCTGGAGTTGTTCTTGTAGTTCATGACAGAATTGCTTGCTGCCAAACCGGTTGAATAGAAGTAACTCGCATAGCCTGTTACACTCACATATTGTGAAGGGCGCCATTCCAATTTACCCACGAAGTTCCCGTTTCCACCATCGCTGTTCGGGCGTGCTTTCATCAATTCGAAATCTTCCATGCGCAAAAAACTCGCACTGTGAACGAATCCGTTGGGTGTAAAAATCAGAGGGTTGTTTTCAATTTCCTGCAATTTCTGCTCATTCACACGGTACACACCGGTGCGGGTTGGCGCTGGGTCTTTGTAGTATCCCAAGTTGGCGTTCATCATATAACCCAACTTTACATTGCGCTTGGTTTTTCCCGATGCATCTTTTTCTTCTTTTACCCATATCGGACCAGAGATGAAACCTTCCACTGTGTTGTATCCAAAAGGATCCAAACCCGATGAAGTAATGCCTTCAATCGCAGTCACAATTTTATCCGTGGCAGACTTAGAAGTTGACGAGAATACACCACCTGTCAAGTCACCATACATGGCAGGGATACCTCCCACGTTGGCTGAAATCTGCTCTGTTCCCAATGTTGGTAAACCACCACCACCGATCACACGCTGTCCGTCAATAAAAGTACCGTTTCCATCAGCGCGTGTTCCACGAACTGAAATACCTTGGGGCGTGCTCAAAATTGCTGAGTTGGTACTTTCCAAAAGACCTGTACCACGCTGACCTGATCCCACAATCTTAGCACCGTCAATCACCGATTCTGATTGCAAGAAGTTCACAGGGGATCTTTTGCCTTTCACTTTAATAACTGCGGCTTCCATTGAACCCGAGCCTAATTTCACAAAATCCAAATCCTCACTTGGGTTTTGACCCGGCTGGAGACTGATGCCCCTAACCTCTTGATCACGGTAGCCCTCTTTGGTTGCTTGTACGTCGTACTTACCAGGAGTCAAAGTCGTAAATCCTGCGTTACCGTCTGAGTCTGTGGTATCCGAGGTCACCTCAATGTTGTTCAACAACATCACGATCTTTACACCGCTCAGGTTTCGGCCATCTTGGTCTTTGGCCTTAATGCGAAAGTCGGCAAAGTTGGTTTGCGCTGTAACCACACCGATGGACAAAACCACCACTGCGAGTGCAATAATCTTACGTAGCATATACTTCATAGGTCTTTTTCTTATCTAAATCGCTGATTATACAAATAACGATAATTTGGCAAGTTTACCGAAAAAACAAGGATTTATCAAGTTTCAAACGCCGAAACTTTTCGCTACATTGTGTAGACTCAAAAAATATTTTGAAAAATACCAAACATTACGCGTTTGGTATGTCGTACAATTTCAACACTTTATCGAGAAGTACCTCAGAAATCTTTTGATAACTTTCTACCGTCCAGCCACCTACATGCGGACTCAAAATCACCCGATTATTTTTCCGAAGTCCATTGAAAATCTCCATAAATGCCAAATCTCCCTGAAAAGGGGGCTCCATCGACAACACATCTGCTGCAAAACCTTGTATTCTATTGGCCGTCAATTCACGTAAAACCAACGACAAATCCAAGACGCCTCCGCGCGACAGATTCAGTAGCCAGAATTGGGATTTCATCAGCGCCAATCGATCTTCGTTGAGCCAGTTTTTTGTTTCATCGGTCAATGGTACATGCAATGTCAACACGTCCGATGCTGTCAAAAGCAATTCTTCACTCACCTCCTCCACAAATTCGTTTCCAAAACCGTGTTTATATCTGTCGTGTGCAATCACCCGCACCCCGAATCCAGCCAACTTTTTCGCTACCGCTGAACCGGTATTCCCATAGCCCAAAATCCCCACAGTTCTTCCACGCAATTCCAAGCCGCGGTTGCCTTCACGGTCCCACCGACCCTCCAATATTTCCGCGTGCGATTTCACCAATTGGGTAAACAGCCCCAGCAACATGGCCAATGTATGTTCTCCCACCGCATCCGAGTTGGCTTCCCCTGCATTAAAACAATGAATATCAACACTTTTGGCGGCACTTTCGTCGATGTTATCCATGCCAGCACCCCCACGTCCAACCCACTGCAAACCATCGTAAGCACTGAGGATTTCTTGTCCAACAAAACACTTACTTCTCACCATCAAACCCTGGGGCTTTTGTTCTTGGATGAGGGCGATAATTTCCGATACGCTGGATCCGCAATCACGGGCGTCAACAACAACAAAGCCTGCTGCGTTCAGCCCATTTTCAAGGGCCGGATGAAAGTCATCAATCAGCAGAACCCGCGGTTGCATTAGGCGAAATTCTTACGGTTGCGATACCAAGCTGATTCGGGGGAACCCGACTGTTCTATTGCAGTTTCATTGGTGTTACCTGCGGTAGATTGCTGAAAGAAGTGCAACGCCGCAGCCGACAACAAGGCCGCCTCCGCCGCTTCCAGCGGCTCCGGCGCCATCTGCTCCTCGGTGAAATACTGCTGTATAAAATGTGTATCAAACTTCCCTTCAATGAAAGCAGGATGCTTCATCACAAAATCACCAAACATCAAGGTCGTCTCTATCCCAGTAATCACGTACTCACTGATCGCCCTGCGCATCCTTTCAATCGCCTCCAACCTGCTCGGTGCCCACACAATCAGCTTCGCCAACATGTTATCATAGTATATGGGAATATCCATACCGCTCTCCATGCAATCGTCGACCCGAATACCAGAACCCTGTGGCACTTTATACGTCTCAACCCTGCCCACATTCGGTAAAAATTGGTTCATCGGATCCTCTGCACATATCCTCAACTCAATGGCATGGCCATGAATTTTCAAATCGCCTTGAGAAAAACTCAACGTCTCACCAGCGGCCACGCGAATCTGCTCCTTCACCAAATCAATCCCGGTAATCAGCTCCGTCACCGGATGCTCTACCTGCAATCGCGTATTCATTTCCAAAAAATAGAACTCCATGTTATCGCTCAGCAAAAATTCTACAGTGCCTGCACCCGAATAATTACAAGCTTTGGCAACATTCACCGCCGCCTCGCCCATCGCCCTGCGAATCTCCTCTGTTAATACCGCACTGGGCGCCTCCTCCACCAACTTCTGATGCCTGCGCTGAATACTACACTCACGCTCAAACAGATAACAGGTATTCCCATAATTATCGGCCATCAACTGAATTTCGATGTGCCGCGGACTGCCTACATACTTTTCGATGAATACACTGTCGTCGCCAAACGCACTGCGCGCCTCATTCTGTGCCATCTGCAACGCACTCAAAAAATCTTCCTTGCGCTCAACCACGCGCATCCCCTTTCCCCCGCCACCCGCACTGGCCTTTACCAATACCGGAAAACCCACCTCTATTGCCACCAGCAACGCATCATCAGGATTTTTAATCGCTTCGTCAATACCCGGAACCAAAGGCACTCCAAACGCTTTCACCGCCTGTTTCGAAGCAATTTTACTGCCCATCACTTCCATGGATTCAGCGCTCGGACCAATGAGTACCAATCCGTTGTCTTTCAGCAACCGCGCAAAATGGGCATTCTCACTCAAAAACCCGTAACCCGGATGAACCGCCTCAGCACCCGTTTGCTTGCACAAATCAACAATGCGATCCATGCGCAAATAACTGTCGGCACTGGCCGGCCCGCCCACACAATAGGCTTCATCCGCATAGCGAACGTGCAATGCTTGCGCATCGGCTTCACTGTATATGGCTACGGTTTTAATACCCATCTCCCGACAAGTCCTCATCACGCGGATGGCAATTTCACCGCGATTGGCAATCAAAATCTTTTTAAACATGGCGCTGTGCAAATATCGCATCCTAC
>Ga0315905_10000256_pt1 | contig 57714 bp, 44 predicted proteins | sample LakEriMetagenome_5_FD_203522 | JGI IMG/M metagenome (GOLD analysis project Ga0315905, IMG submission 203522) | Freshwater fungal communities from buoy surface, Lake Erie, Ohio, United States - Buoy 4 MA121 | ecosystem: Environmental > Aquatic > Freshwater > Lake | place: USA: Lake Erie, Ohio...
CTGACGCCCCTGGTCATCGCGGCGTTCGCACCGAATGTGGTCGATTGGGTGAAGGAACGGGGGCAGGCAATTGAAAAGCAACTGAAGGAGCCGGTTGCACCCGAGGAAGAACCGCCCGGTGAAGGGAGCCTTGAAAAAGCAGCCAGCCTGGACGAACTGCACTGGATAGACGCCAAGTTCCTGGCGGGTTACCGGGCGCTGAGAAACATGGGCCGACGGGGGCCCCAGCCGGAAATGGCCACACTGGATATCCGCAAATATCGGGCGCAGGGATATTTTGCCGGGGTGAAGGAACGCTTTTGGGAGATGATCTGGGCGCAATTGGCTGAACTGGTGTTGGGAATTTTGGGGCTGGGTTGGCCCATGGTTATGGGGATGGGCCTGATGAAGCTTGGATTTTTCCCGGGCCTATGGGAGGCGCGCCGATACGGCTGGTGGGCCCTTGGCTTTTATTTTGTGGGAATCCCCATGACATGGTGGGGGATGATGCTTTCCATGCAGGGAGGGGACAGCCTGGGAATGCAAATGCGGTTGATCCTTCCACTGGAGTGGGTGGGCAGCCTGTTTTTGACCCTGGCGAACGCCAGCGGGCTGTTGTGGCTCTGGAAAACCGGCAGGTTGGGCTGGCTTGGCAGAAGGCTGCAGGCCGCCGGGCAGATGGCCCTGACCAATTACCTGATGCAGTCTGTGATTTGCTCGTTGGTCTTTTTCGGTCATGGTTTGGCGCTTTACGGCAGTGTGCCCAGAACGGGGCTAGCCGGGGTGGTGGCCTTCATCTGGGCCCTTCAATTAACCGTGAGCCCCTGGTGGCTTGGGCGATACCGATTCGGGCCGGTGGAGTGGCTTTGGCGCTCGCTGACCTACTGGAAACGGCAGCCCATGGCTTTGTCGGGCGGATAACCGCCATCTGACCGGCCAAACCGGGCTGCTGAAAACCGCGTCTTTTCCGTACAATCCCGTAACAGATGCGTGAATGTGCAGCTGCACTTTTACCCACGCCTGAACCAGATATCCAGTTTCGCGCCACAGGATCGACGCCCGCCATGCCCAGTTATCATCCGGCCGCCATTGAACCCCGCTGGCAAGACTATTGGCTGAAGAACAAGACATTCCGCACACCCGATCCGGAAGCCGGCGGAGCGGGGAAACCAAAGTACTACATCCTGGACATGTTCCCGTACCCCTCGGGCGCTGGGCTCCATGTGGGGCATCCGGAGGGATACACCGCCACTGACATCCTGGCGCGCTACAAGCGGATGCGTGGTTTCGCGGTGATGCACCCGATGGGATGGGATGCTTTCGGCCTGCCTGCCGAGCAGTACGCCATCGAGACGGGCACCCACCCGCGGGTGACCACCGAAAAGAACATCAACACCTTCCGCCGACAGATCCAGATGCTGGGGTTCAGCTATGACTGGGACCGGGAGGTGGACACCACTGATCCGAATTACTTCCGCTGGACCCAATGGATCTTCCTGCTGCTGCACGACACCTGGTTCGACGCGGCATCCAAGAAAGGGCGGCCGATCGCCGAGCTGCCCATTCCCGCCGAGGTGAAGTCGCAGGGCGAGGCGGCGGTTCGCAAATACCGCGACAGCAAGCGCCTGGCATACCAGGCCGAGGTACCCGTGAACTGGTGCTCGGCCCTGGGCACGGTGCTGGCCAACGAGGAAGTGATCGACGGCAGGAGCGAGCGTGGCGGCCACCCGGTGGTGCGGTTGCCCCTGCGCCAGTGGATGCTGCGGATCACCGACTACGCCGACCGGCTACTGGAAGACCTGGACACGGTGGACTGGCCGGCCAGCATCCAGGAGATGCAACGGAACTGGATCGGCCGCAGCGAGGGTGCCGAGGTGGACTTCACCGCCCTGCTGCCCGGCGGCGGGGAGCGCACCCTTCGGGTGTTCACCACACGGCCGGATACCCTGTTTGGCGCCACCTATATGGTTCTGGCCCCCGAGCACCCGCTGGTGCCGGACCTGACCACCGGGAACCAGATGCCCGCGGTGACCACTTATCGCGATCAAGCCTCCCGCAAGAGCGACTTCGAGCGAACCGAACTTGCGCAGGAAAAGACCGGGGTTTTCACCGGTTCTTACGCCGTCAACCCGGTGAACGGCAAGCAGGTCCCCATCTGGATCGCCGACTATGTGCTGGCGGGATACGGCACCGGGGCCATCATGGCGGTGCCCGCCCACGATGAACGGGACCACGCATTCGCGGTGAAATTCAACCTGCCCATCGTCCAGGTGGTCAGCCCGCAGGACGGGGCCGAGATCGCCGAGGGTGCGGCCTTTTGCGAGCCGGGACTGGCCCGCAACTCGGGTTTTCTGGACGGCCTGAAAACCCCGGAAGCCAAATCCCGCATGATCGACTGGCTGGAAAAAGAAACTAAAGGAACCCGTAAGGTAAACTACAAGCTGCGCGACTGGCTGTTCAGCCGGCAGCGCTACTGGGGAGAGCCGTTCCCGCTGCTGCACGAGATCGGGGCGGACGGGGAGCCCACAGGGCGGATCGAACCGCTGGACCGCGCGGATTTGCCGCTGAAACTCCCGGTGCTGGATGACTACAAACCATCGGGCCGGCCGGAGCCGCCGCTAGGCAAGGCGACCGACTGGGTGGAAGTGCAGCGCGACGGCACCACCTGGCGACGGGAACTGAACACCATGCCCCAGTGGGCGGGTAGCTGTTGGTATTACCTGCGCTACCTGGATCCGAAAAACGACCAGGCGTTCTGCGATCCGGCGAAGGAAAACTACTGGATGCCGGTGGACCTGTATGTGGGTGGCGCCGAGCACGCGGTGTTGCACCTGCTCTACAGCCGTTTCTGGCACAAGGTGCTTTTCGACCGGGGGCATGTGAAGACAGCCGAGCCATTCAAGCGGCTGGTCAATCAGGGCATGATCCTTGGGGAGATGGAGTACACGGCGTTCAAAAACCCAGCCGGCGCCTGGGTGCAGCCGAACCAGCGGGACAAGGAAGGCGTGGAGGCGGTGCGACTGAACGAGGACCAGGTGGAGAAAAAGGGCGACAGCTTTGTGCTGAAGGCGGACCCGGGCATCAAGGTGGATGCCCGGGCCAACAAGATGAGCAAGAGCCGGGGCAATGTCATCAACCCCGACGAGGTGGTGAAGGATTACGGCGCTGACAGCCTGCGGTTGTACGAGATGTTCATGGGCCCGCTGGAGGCGACGAAACCCTGGAGCATGCGTGGCGTGGAGGGGGTATACCGTTTCCTGAGCCGCGTGTGGCGCGTCTTCATGGATGACCGGGCCGAGGAGATGAAACTGAATCCCCAGGTGACGGCCGGGGCACCGGACGCCGAGACCTTGCGGGCCCTGCACCAGACCATCAAGCGGGTGACCGAAGACCTGGACCATATGCGGTTCAACACGGCCATCGCCGCGATGATGGAATACACGAACCACCTGACTCCCCTGGCAAGCAAGCCAAGGGCGGCACTGGAACCATTCGTGCTGCTGCTGGCCCCCTTCGCGCCACACCTGGCTGAGGAATTGTGGCACGCCCTGGGACACGCGGAAACGCTGGCCTATGAAAGCTGGCCCTCCTTTGACCCCGCCTTGCTGGTGGCCAGCACCATCGAGATTCCGGTGCAGGTGAATGGCAAGCTACGGTCGAAGCTGGTGGTGGCCCCGGATACCGCCAAGGAAGAACTGGAAAGGTTGGCCCTTGCCGACCCCAAGGTGCAGGAAAACTTGGCCGGGCGGGCACCCAAAAAGGTGATCGTGGTGCCGGGCAAGCTGGTGAATGTGGTGGGGTGATCGGCCGACGCCATCACCCGATTCAATCCGCAAGGGGACGGAGATGGCCACACGGCGGACCTTTTTGGCGGCCTTGGCAACCGGTGGCCCCCTGGGTGCAGGTGCCATTGGCTCCCCGCCATCAGGCAACACCCGGCCTCAACGGGAAATCGGCTTCACCCAGTTGCGTACCAACCTGCCGGGTGGCCGACACGCCAACACCCGTACCATGCGGGCAATGATTGCCGGTCTGGATGGGTCCGCCCCCAGGGCCATCGCCGGGGATTTGGCGAAGGGCCCGGATCACTGGACCCAGTTCGCCGGGTGGTCGCCCGATGGGAGGAAAGCCATCATCCTTCAAGGCTGGCAAAGCCCTGAGAACGCCTTATGGGAAGAGGAGAACAAAAGCTTTCGCTTCCAGGCTGAAAGCCGACTTCTGGACTGTTGGCTGGTGGATTTGGAAACCGGAAAGCGGGAAAGCCCAACCGCCACCGGGCGGGTGAGTTTTTACAACAGCGGCCTTTTTTACTGGCCGAATGAACCCGGGAAACTTGGCTTCACCGCGTTGATCCATGGAGAATCCCGTCCCTTCCAGATGGATCTGGACGGGGGAAACAAACGGGATTTGTCGGCCGGGAAAAACGGGTTCACCTACGGGTTTTCAGGATCCCCCGACGGCAAAAGAATCGCCTACCACAAGGATTACCAGGTTTATGTTGCCGGGGCGGACGGCCACGGGGCAGTCCAGGTGAAAACCGGGAACCCGTTCAACTTTGGTCCAACCTGGTCGGTGGACAGCCAGTGGCTGCTGTTTGTCTCAGGTCAGCACCACAACTGCCATCCCCACCTCGCGCGTGCGGATGGTGGCGGTGTCCGCAAGCTGGCGGACCGGGGCGGGTACAGGGGTGTGACCCAGTTTCTGGACGTTTTTGATTTCCATGACGGATCGAGCGACACCCCGTGCTGGGCGGCGGACGGCCAATCGGTGTTTTTTACCTCCCAGGTGGGAGATGCTGTGGAGTTGCACCGCGCCCGACTGGACGGGACCGTGGAACGGTTGACGCGCTCGGCCCCTGGAACATGGCACTATCACCCCACCCCCCTCCCGTCCGGTGGGTGGCTGGCCTATGGCTCAAGGCGAAACGGGATCCGTCAGATCATTGCGCGGGAACTGGAAACAGGCCGGGAAACCCAACTGACCCAAATGGCGACAGGCCATGGCGCCCTGTGGCCCCATTGGCGCCCCGGGCAATGACAGGTCGCCTGCTACTTTTTCTGGCAAGCGTCTCGTTTCTGCTGCGATGGAGCAGCCAGGACCCGGGTATTCTGCGTGACCTGCTTGATGGACTGGAAAAACGGGGGGCGCGCCTGGTGCGGGACGAGGGCGCGCCTTCAAGGCCGGTGGTGGAATTGGACCTGCACCGTGTCAACATGACAGACCGGACCCTGGAACAGGTCTGCTCCATACCGACCCTGAGATTGTTGGACCTGAGCCACACCCAAATCACCGATAAGGGGATGGCATTTTTGCCCAGGCTGAAGGGCCTTGAGGAATTGACCCTGCATAACACGGGCATCAGTGACCTGGGCCTGAAACCGGTGGCCAAGTTGGCCAACCTGCGGCTGCTGGACCTGGCGGATACCTCGATTGGTGATGGCGGTATGGCCCACCTGTCCGGCCTGGCGCACCTGGAGACCCTGGAGTTGGACAACACCCGGGTAGGCGACAAGGGATTGGCCCACTTGAAGGGGCTCACGCGCCTGCGCCGGTTGACCTTGCCCCACACGCTGGTAACCGATCAGGGGGTGAAAGACCTGGGCCGGCTGAAGGATCTGGAAGTGGTGAACCTGTACCGCACCCGGATGACACCCGCCGGATTCCGTGAACTTCGCAGCCTTTTGCCCGGGTGTGGAGTACAGGGGGATTGAGCAGGCATTGAAAATCGGCGGATTGGCCCAAGAATATCATCAGAAAATGCGACACCAGGAGACCGGGAACCATGCCCACCTACGAGTATGTGGTGATATTGCCGGACGGCAGCGAGGGGGAGGTTTTCACCCAACTGCAATCGTTTGACGAGGAGCCACTGACCCGCCACCCCGTGGATGGCAGGCCGGTGCGGCGCATCTTTTCTGTGCCCGGCGCGAAAACGGAAAGCGGGCGCGCCAAACCGGACATGAGTTCCAAGAACCTGGAGCGGTTGGGGTTCACCCAATACAAGAAAGGCGCGGGCGGAAAATACAACAAAACCGCGGGTGAGGGTCCCGGTTCCATCCAGAGGGATTCGTGATCGGGTTCAGGGCTTGGACAGGAAAGCGGCGCAGTCCTTCAGGCGGTCGGTCCCGATGCGGTCGACTCCGGCCTGACGCAGCGCGGCCCAGGCAGTCTCGGTATCAGGGCCACCCCAGAACCGGAGTTGCTTGCCTTCCGCCCGGGTTTGTTTCACCAGCAGACGCATTTTTTCCAGATCGGTCTCGGGCACCGGGCCATTTCCCCGCCATTTGAATTGGGAATTCCAGGCATCGGAAATCCAAGGCACCGCCTCGGCATCGAGCCCTTTACCCAGATCGGGCAAACGACCATCCACACCAGCCAGCCTAGGTTCGGCTTCAAGGATCGATTTTCTGGGGCTGAAACCTGACACCACCACGGAGACCGGGCCGTTTACCCGCTTTCCGTTCACCCATCGGCAAAACAGGCTGGGGCGGTTTGTGATTTCACGGGCCACCAGGGACCAAGTTTTCTCAGGATTGTTTTTGATGTCGACCAACAGCCACAGCGGACGGCCATCGGACATGATTTTACCGCCGCGTTCCTTGGACAATTTTTCCAGGGGGTCGAGGTAGAGTTCCTGAAAAGTTTTGGCGAAGGGCAATTCCAGGGAAGTATGGGCCACCAGCAGGCGGTCCCCCACCGAGAAGACATCGGCCTCAACACTGGTGAAACCCTGCTCGAGAGCATCTAAAAGGGGCCTAGGGTGCAAGTAATCGTTGTGCGCGTGGGCCTGACGCAGGCAGGGAGCCTGAGCCATTGACCAAACGGCACACATGAGGACCAGCATCAGGGAATCTCCGGATCTATCACCACCGGCGCGGGCTCGTTTCTAACGGAAGGGTTGGTTTCCTTGGCTTTTACCTGAAACAACCAGGGTTCGGAAACCCACCATCCATCCTTGGTTTTTTCTCCATCCAACCCGGCGTCATTCTTCACGCGCACGGTCAACCGCCAGGTGCCCAAATCCAAACCACGCAGATTGGCGCTGAACGGGATCACCTCCGGTCCCATCCAACCGGCCTGCCACGCGGCCGGGTCGGCCATGGGAAGCGGTTCGTCCTTGAGGACCGGGTTGGTGGAGGCTGGTGTGACTCGCTCCAAACGCAGCACAGGCCTTTCCGCCACGGGAAGTGGTTTGCCCGCCTGGCGAAGTACCCCCTTCAGCCGAAACCCATCGGCCGCCAATCCTTCCACCACCAGCAGGACACCGGCCGGATTGCCCCCGGCCCGTTGGTAGGCCTCGCCTTCGCCGAGCGCGAGCAAGGATCGCGCCAGCAAATCCCTTTCGCCCCCCCTGCGGGCAGATTTGTACCAAGACTCGGACTGCTTTAGCCAGGTTTCCCTCATCGGCCCCTTTGGCAGCAGGTCCGTCCGCAAGGCGAGAGCCAACGCCAAACGCAACACCTGGCCATGGTCAGACTTTTCGGCCATGCTGGCGATGACCAAATCCCTTAGCTTGGCCACCCCTTCCGGAGTTGGCTTGGCCCCCGCCTGGATTGCCGCCGCAAGGGCCTCCCAGGCCAAAGGCAGATCGCCGGGTGGCGTGGAACCGGAAGTCAGCACAACCAGCAGGTGATTGAACATGGCAGGGGGAACAAATGGTTCACCACGCCTGAACGGTGCCGAAGCCCCACGCTTTTCCATGCGAGCGGCAGCCCAGCGGGAACCCGGATCGGGTGACGCGTACAGGGCTTCCAGGGCTGCCGTCGCGGCGGCTGGCCAGACGGCCTCCGGGTGTCGATCCTGAGTGGACACGGCGTTGCGGCCCAACCAGTCGAGTATGCCCGGGTCACGGATTCCCGGAGCCACTGACAAGGCGGCCCGAAGTGAGGCAACCGAGCGCAAGTCCGCCCGGGTCCGCTCCATCAGGTTTTCCCACGAAAGGGGTGGGACACCCTGTGGCATGGCCTGGTCTGGTGCGAAAACCTGTTCCCCACCCGTGGATCCCCGCCATCCGCCGGGCAACAGCGTCCAACCGGGGGAGTCTTGGGCCTTGACCAAAAAGAGCAGCAACCAGCGCCATTGGCCCTCCACACCGGGGGGCAAGGACCATTTCACCTCCGTTCCGTTGGAAAGGGTGAGAAATTTGCCGGGAACGCCGGGCTCGCCGGAAAGCACCTCGAGGATCTCGACGGCGCCGGGCTTGCCCTCGGCCAAGGAGGCGAGCACCACCGCATCGGCCCGCCAGGCCAATTCGCGCAACGAGGGGAGGGACCTGGCGGGAGCGCCGGAGGGCGGCTGGTCGGCCGGGCTTGGTACCGGTTGACCCATCAACAACGATGCCAGCAACAGGAGCATGCGGTTGGAATCCGGGCCGGGGAAAATCAGGTTTTGTAGCCGCGGGGATGGGTGCTGAGCCATTTCCACGCGCTGCCGACGATGGCATCGATATCGGGGTACCGGGGCTTCCAGCCCAGCTCGGCTTTAGCCCGGCTTGAATCGGCCACCAGCACGGCCGGGTCGCCGGGCCGGCGGGGCGCGACCTGCGCGGGCACCGCCTTGCCGGCCGCCCGGCCAACGGCATCGAGCACCTGCCGAACGGAGTGCCCTTCCCCGTTACCAAGGTTGTAGCGGTTGATCTTTCCGGGCTCGATTCGGTCCAGAGCCAGCAGGTGGGCATCGGCCAGATCGGTCACATGGATGAGGTCGCGCACGCAAGTGCCATCGGGAGTGGGCCAATCGGCACCAAAAATCTGGAATGGCCGGGACGGATCGAGCACCGCGCGGATGGCCAGGGGGATGAGGTGTGTTTCGGGAGCGTGGTCTTCCCCCAGGCGGCCCTGGGGATCGCATCCGGCGGCGTTGAAATAGCGCAAGACGGTGGCACCCAGGCCAAAAGCGGAGGCGTGATCGGCCAGCGCCTCCTCCATGACCAGCTTGGTGCGGCCGTACGGGTTGCAGGGCGCCTTGGGATGATCCTCGGGGATAGGTACAACCGTGGGCTCGCCGTAAACCGCGGCGGTGGAGGAAAACACGATCCGACCGACGCCGGCATGGCGCATGGCGTTGAGGAGGGAGATGGTTCCCACGACATTGTTTTGCCAGTATTTATCGGGACGGACCACGCTTTCGCCGACCAGGGCGAAGGCGGCGAAATGGAGCACCGCGTCGATTCGGTTGCCGAGCAGGGCGTGTTCCACGCGGTGGGTGTCGCCCAGGTCGGCCACAATCAGGCGATCGGCGGGCAGGAAAGACTCCAGCGCCTTGGGGTGACCGTTGGTGAGATTATCGAGCACCCAGACCTCGTGCCCGCGTTCCTTGAGCAGCAGGGCGCAATGGCTGCCGATGTAACCGGCCCCGCCGGTGACCAAAACTCGCATGGGACGAGAACCTTTCTTTCAACCAGCAAACGGCCGGATCAACTGACGACGCCCTTGGTGATACCGAGGAAGACATCCTCGAGGTCGATCTCCTCCAGTTGGAGCAGGCGCACCTTGAAACCGCCCCGGATGAGCTCGTCGGCGAGGAAGGAGACATCCTCGACTTCCTTCTTGAGCGTGACCACCAGGCAGGGCGGATCGGCGGTGAGTTCGACGCTGGTGACCTGGGGCAACCCGGCCAGCAGCGGTTTGGCCTCGGGCTCGCGATCGTGGGCGACCCCCACCCGCACCACGGGCGCCTCGCGCACTTGCTGGATGGCGGAGGCGACATCACCGCTGAAGATCAACTGGCCGCGCTCGATGATGCCGATCTTGTTGCAGATGTCCGCGAGCTCAGGGAGGATGTGGCTGCTGATCATGATGGTCTTGCCCAGACCGCGGAGCTTTTTCAGCAAGCGGCGCATCTCGATGCGCGCCCGGGGATCGAGGCCGCTGGCGGGTTCGTCGAGCAGCAACACCTGGGGATCGTGCAGCAGCACGCGAGCGAGGCCGAGGCGCTGGGTCATGCCGCGGGACAGGCTGGTGACGAGGGCGTTGCGCTTGAATTCCAGATCGACCAGATCCAGCACCTCATCGCACTTTTTTTTGCGGGCCTCGCCGGTGATTCGGTAGGCGGCGGCGAAGAATTCGAGGTACTCGATGACCTTCATGTCGTCGTAGACGCCGAAGAAATCGGGCATGTAGCCAACCAGCCGGCGGATCTCGCGGGGGCTGGTGTGGATGGAGTAGCCGCAAACCGACGCCTCGCCCCAGGTTGGGTTGAGCAGGGTGGCCAAGATGCGCATGGTGGTGGTTTTACCGGCGCCGTTGGGGCCGATGAAGCCGTAGACATCCCCCGGAACCAGCTTGAGCGTGAGGCGATTGAGGGCGTAGAGTTCGCCGTACATCTTGGTGAGGTCGCTGCACTCGATCATCGCGCGTTGCCTCCAGCGGCGCCGGCCGCGTCGGACTGACTGATTGACTCCACGGGCAAAAAGGCCCGCAGGATGGTGACAGAGTCGCCGGCACCGGGGATCTGCCCTTCCCCATCGGTCATCCGCAGGCGAGCCGGGCCATCGCCCTTGGCAACCCGGCCCACCAGCACCACCTCACGGCGCCACTGGCCACCCACCTGCCTGAGGCGCCAACTCTGGTCCCATCCCAAACCGGTAGCGCGCAGGATGTCCTCCGCCTCGGGACGGGCGAACAGGAAAGGCTGGAAGCGGGACACCATGTCGCGACGGGCCTGCTCGCGGCCGATGCCGGTACGGGCCGTGCCGGCCACATATCCGGCGTCTTGGTGTGTTTTCAGCCGCCAGGTCTCGGCGGTTTCGCCGGCATCACCCACCCGGTGGATTTCCACCCGAACCCGGCCACCCTTCCCAGGCAGGTCACCCACCGGGGTGGCGCGACCAGCCCAAACGAGGACCACATCCACCAGGTCCACCGGCAGTCGGCTTTCGATCACGCCCTCCAATGAACCGGAAGTTCGCGAGGGGGCCAACCGGGCGCTGAGGGACGCCTCCTGCATCCGCGCCAGCCAATCGGCACGGAACAGTCGTTCGGCGCCGGGCCCAGCCGGTACATTGGAAACAGAGGCAGCCTCCGGGCCGAAGGTATATCCCTGGCGCGCCGACAACGGCGGGGCCGGGCGGACACGATCCTCATGCAGCCACGGGCCACCTGGGCCCGGCCAAACCTGGTCGGACTCGCCCAGCCAGTTGGACTCGAGTTCCAGATTCCAGTCGAGATTTGATTTTTTAGGATCCACCAATGAGACAAAAGAGCTGCCACCGGCCCAGGATGGTTTTTGGGCAGGATTTGGACTGATCACCAGGTCGACCAGATCGAGCCGGCGATGGCGGGGCTGGTCGCCATGGAGGCCGCGTGTCAACGCGATGGCGCCTCCCACCGCGGCCAAGGCCGCCACAGGAAGGGTCCACCAAGTGGCCTCGGGACGCTTCAAGACCCTGGTGGTCAACAGGTAATCGAACGGGGCGGCAATCGCCAGGAAAGCCAGACTGCAAAGGATCACCCAGCCGAAGGGCAAAACCCCCATGCCGGTGTCGGCCAGTTCGTCTGTGAGCGGGGAACCGGAAGTCAACGCCGGGCGTGGAAGGCCCAATTCACCCAGCAACTTTTTCCAGAATGCCAACCATATTTCCTTTTCCTGGGGGGCGTTGTCGGAAACAGCCCCTTCGATCTCGAAGGCGGAGGCGAGCAACCAGCCGCGGCCCGCACCAGACTGGACCAAAACTGGGCGGGATGGCTGCCCTGGGATGGGCTCGGACGCGAGCACATCGGCTGCAGGCACCGGCTGCCAACCAGGAAGCGGGCGGGCTGCCAACGGGGGCAGGTTGCCACCCACCCAGCGGGATAGGCCGCTCACCGGCAGCCTTCGCTCCGGCACACCAGGCTGGGCGGACACTGGCAAAACGGTTTCTCCAGCGACACCGAATGCCTGGCCCAGGGCATCCAGCCGAGACCAAGTGGCAGGGGATGATCCCAAAACCAAACGCCCGCCCCGGGCCAACCATAAAGCCAAGGCCTGACGGCGGGCCGAGTTTGCGGGGGAAAGCCATGCTTGAATCCAACCGGCATCCGGTTGGAGAACGACCAGATCCACCCCGCCATACCCAAGGTGGCTTTCCGGAAAATCGGTCGGTGACTTCAGGTACACCAAACCGTTGGCGGGTTCAGCCTCGGGATCCTCTCCCTCTTTTTTGCGGGCGTTGGGATTTTCCAGCGTGAACAGCGCGCGGTTCAATTCAGGCAGGGGCCGGCCAGCCACCAGGACCAAGCTTGAGCCTGTGCCCAGGATGCGAACCTCTTCTTCCGATGGGCGGGCAGTCGAAAGCAATTTGCCGGTGGCAACCTCTTCCAGCCAAACGCGAACGGGTTTGGCCCAAGTTCCAGCCAGGGGTGAGAATGCCTGGATTTTTTGGTCACCGGCAACGAGTACGGGCAGAACCTTTTCAGACCGCGCCGGAACCCCCCAAGGATCGAGCCCCTCAGCCACAAGTTTCCAAGACCCGGCGGGCACCGGGGCGTCCAGACCGAGTTCCACCTCGATGGGATGCCACAACCCTTCCCGCAGAACCCGGCCCCCCTGGGGAGACGCGAATCCATGGCGGGCAATTCCCAACCGGGGGATGGCGGCGGGCGATTGACTTTGAGAAGGCGCCGGAAGCAGCAACGCCGCCAGCAGCAGGCAGGCGCTCATGGCTTCTCCTGTGGCGGGCAATCACAGGGGGATTTTCCACAGCCTGGACAACCCAAGCCGTATTTGTCACGAAAGGCCTTCGCCAAATCGATTCCGCGGATGTTGGCCAAGGTGGCCAGCCATGCCAGGACATCGGCGAATTCTGTGGCGACCTTGGCGGTGTCATCACGGCCACGGAGGCCACTGGCCAACTCGCCCACCTCCTCCATGAACCAGAGGAAGGTGCCATCGATGCCGCGCTTCGCGTCCTTGGACCCGAATAAGGCCCGAATGCGGGACTGGACAGCCTCCAGCGTGACGCCATGAGCATCGGTCAGGCACGGTTGGGCGGCAGAATCGGGCATGCGAAGGGGCGCCTGGAACGGTTCAAGCCAGTCGGCAATCTCTCTAATTTAATGGAATTGCCGGGGTCATGCCAGCACCCGGTTCCCGCCCCCTTTGCGCCGCACCGGTGGGCCGGTTAGGGTGGGGGCCTTGGATTCAAAAGCTGGCCTGTAAGCGGGCTGGGCCGTTTCACCTTTTCCACATTTTTTAACTGTTTTTGGGAAACCACCATGCGTTCCGCCGTCACCGTTTGTCTGGTTCCCCAAGCCGCCCGGGGTCCTTTTGTTTTTCATGGCGGATTGGAGGAGGGGTGTGCCCGGGCCCAGGCGGCAGGTTTCGGGGCGGTGGAAGTTTTTGCGCCCGGGCCGGAGGCCCTGGAGGAAGGGCACATGCGGCCGGCCTTGGAATGGCACGGCCTTCAATTGGCCGCTGTGGGCACCGGAGCCGGTTGGGTGGTGCACAAACTGAGTCTGGTGTCTGCTGATGCCGCCATCCGGGGTCGGGCCCGGGAATTTATCCGGGGGATCATCACGGCTGGGGCGAAATTTGGCGCGCCGGCCATTTTGGGCAGCATGCAGGGAGGCGCCACCCTGGAGGTGGAGCGGGAGCAAGCGATGGACTGGCTGGGGGAAGCGGTGGCGGAGTTATCGGCCCACGCCCGGTCCCTAGGGATCTTTTTCCTGCTGGAACCCCTGAACCGCTACGAGACGGTGATGTTGCGGACGGTATCGGACGCAGCCGACCTGATCAGCAGGCATGGCATCACCGGGTGCAAGGTGCTGGCCGACCTTTTTCACATGAATATTGAGGAAGCATCCATCGATGGAACCCTGCGGCAGCATGGTTCACTGATCGGCCACGTGCACTGGGCCGACAGCAACCGGCGGGCCATGGGGTTTGGACACACCCCCATCCGGCCGATTTTGCAAGCCCTCAAGGCCATCGGATACACCGGCTACTGCTCGGCGGAGGTGTTTCCGCTGCCGGATGGAGATGAGGCGGCCAGGCAGACGGTTCGGTCGCTTGAATGGTGAATCGCCTCGCAAAAATGGCGCCATGCATCCTCTAATTTGTTTGGACTCCAGTAACCTGCGGGTTAGGCTGTAAAAGTCCCACCTAGTCTGCCAAATCACAGGTATTTGCCATGCCCGCCTCGCCGTTTTTACTGGCATTTCTGCTGTTCGGCCAAGATCAGGCACATTCGCCAGAAAAAGCGTTGGCAGGAATGACCCTGCCCGAGGGTTTTGCCGCCTCGGTATTTGCCAGCGAGCCGATGATCGCGCAACCGATCGCGATGACCACGGACGCCAAGGGGCGGGTGTGGGTGATTGAGAACCATTCCTACCCGCACTGGATCACCGACGGCAAACCGGGGCGGGACAAGGTGTCGATTCTGGAGGACACCGACGGCGACGGGCGGGCTGACAAGAAAACGGTCTTTCTGGACAACGCCACCAATTTGTCGGGCATCGCCCTGGGCCAGGGGGGAGTGTGGCTGGCTGCCACGCCGAACCTGCTGCTGGTTCCCGATGTAAACGGCGATGACCAACCGGACGGTCCGCCCGTGGTGAAGCTGAACGGCTTCGACCTGAAGGCGAAACACAATGTGGTGAACAGCCTGCGCTTCGCTCCGGACGGCTGGCTGTGGGGTTGCAACGGCATTCTGGGCAACGCCTCGATCGGCTCACCCGGCACGCCGGAAAACAAGCGTGTGAAAATGAATTGCGGGGTGTGGCGGTACCATCCCACCCAGGGGCGCTTCGAGGTGGTGGCGCACGGCACCACCAACCCGTGGGGGCTGGATTTTGACGGCTATGGCGAGGCATTCATCACGAACTGCGTGATCGCACACCTTTGGCATGTGGTGCCGGGCGGGCGCTACCAGCGCATGTTCGGCAATGATCCGAACCCGGCCTCCTATCAGTTGATGGACACGGTGGCCGACCACCTGCACTGGGGCGGTGGCCACTGGACCAGTTCCCGGGGCGGCACGGGTGTGCATTCTGTTGCCGGCGGGGGCCACGCCCACGCAGGGCTGGCGATTGTTCGGCATCCTGATTGGCCGGACCAATGGAATGGCTCGGCGCTGATGGCGAACATCCATGGCATGCGGCTGAACGCCGACAAGCTCACCCCCAACCTGTCTACCTACACAGCCAGTCACCTGCCCGACCCTGTCCTGTGGAAGGACCCGTGGTTTCGGGGGCTGATCGTGAATCAGGGACCGGATGGGGCGATTCTGGTGGCGGACTGGTCGGACACCGGGGAATGCCACAACTACGACAAAGCGGACGGGGTGACCGGGCGGATTTACCGGATTGCGCCGCGTGCCATCCGTACAGCGAAAGGCATTCGACCGGCCGATTTGAAGGACATGGAACTGCTGCCCCACCTGGCTTCGGGCGATGCCTGGATGGAAGAGCAAGTCCGCCTCACCCTGCGGGACCGGTTGGACGCGCAATTTTTGGACCCGGCAGTGCGTGAGAAATTGGTGAAAACGGCGCTGAAAGGCGCCCAGCCCCGGGAACGGTATACCGCCCTGTGGGCCTTGGCCAACCTGGGCGCTGTTCCGGTGGAGGTGCTGGCCGGCCTGGTGAACGACCCCGATGAGACGGTACGGGGCTGGGCGGCACGACTGGGGCTGGGCGAGGGGCGGGCCGATCCCCGGGTGTTGCGGGCATGGATCAGCCGGGTTCAAAAAGGGGAAATATCCCCCCGGGTTCGATTGGCCCTGGCGAGCGCCGCCGGCCAATTGGACAATAGGGATCGAATGGAACTTCTTTTTCCCCTGACTGAGAAATTCAAGGATACATGGGACCCTATGATTCCCTGGATGCTTTGGTACCGGCTGGAGCCTGTCGTGAGGGACGCCGGGGCGAGGGAAAAACTACTAGCCAAGGCAACCCTAGGGCAAGTTGTCTGGGCGACTGCGGAGCTGGCCGCAGAAACCCCAGAAGGCGAAACCTGGCTAGCAAACTACATCTCGAACAGGGTGAATCCCAAACAAGACTACCTATTGGTGCAGGGTTGGCTGGGAGGCAAGAATAACCTCATGCAGCCCAAGCCTCCCGAAGGATGGGCCAAAGCCTATGCCGTGCTAGCCAAAAATAATGATTTGTTCACTCGCCTGCAGGCCATGCGGCTTGCCCAAGTTTTTGGCACGCCTGATGTTTCCGCAGACCTTCGGGCGATCGTGGACAACCAAGAGACCCCAACGAAGGAACGCCGTGAGGCCCTGGAGGCCTGGGTGGTGCGACCGCGGGGCGACCTTGGATTTCTTTTTGACTACCTGAAAACTCCGGAACTGGCAACGGCGGCCATCCAAGGTTTGGCTGCCGGGAAGGACACGCGGTTGGCGGATCAATTGATCAGCCAACTGTCGAATCTGCGGGAGGACGGGCGACAGGCAGCCTTGGCCGCGCTGGTCAGCCGCGCGAGCTGGGCCAACCAACTGGCGAAAGCGGTGGAACAAGGGAAAGTGCCGGCCAAGAGCATCCCCTCACACTTGGCCAGACAGGTGGGGAACCTGAAGGATGGGGCATTGACCTCGCGCTGGGAGAAAGCGTGGGGAAGCATCCAGCCCATCCGGGCCGACAAGAAGCAATTGCTGGCCCAGTGGAAGGAAAAACTGACGCCTGAAACTTTGGGCAAAGGGGAGGCGGGCAAGGGCAAGGCGGTCTTCGCCCGATCCTGCGCGGGTTGCCACCAAATGTTCGGCGAAGGTGGCAAACTGGGACCAAACCTGACGGGTGGCCAGCGAGGCGAGGTGCTGTATTGGCTGGAGAATGTGGTGGATCCCTCGGCAGTGGTGGGACGGGAGCACCAGCGGACCATTCTGGAGCTGAAGGACGGCCGGGTGCTGGTAGGCGTGATCCGGGAGGAAAACGCCCAATCCATCCAGATCGCATGGGCTGAGGGCGAGGCGACAGTGTCGGTAACTGGGATTGAGACCCGCACCGCCACGGGGCAATCGATCATGCCCGACGGGCTTCTGGAAAGCCTGAACCCGACCGAGGTGCAGGACCTTTTCGCCTATCTGATGTCACGGCTGGACGGGGCGGGAAAACCGGGCGGGAAATGATCGGCTGATGCGGAGATCAGGGCCACAATCTCCGCATCCTATGCGGAGATTAGCAGATTATTCTCCGCATTTGTTGCGGAAAATGATTGTCCGATGCGGCAAACAGCCTTACAATGTCCGCAGATATTGCGGAGATTAGACTTGTACATCCATGAGCGAAAAGGCTGGCCCAGTTTTGACTGGGATCAAGCCACCCTGATGGATTCGCTGGCCACTACCAGGCACCATCAAGGTCGCCTGATCGGCCGGATGGAAGGGCTGGGTTTTCAACTCCGACAAGAGGCTTCTTTCGGTACCCTGACGCAGGACATCCTCAAATCCAGCGAAATTGAGGGGGAGGTTCTGGACGCCTCGCAGGTCCGATCCTCGCTGGCTCGCCGGCTGGGCATAGATATCGGCGCGCTGACTCCCTCGGACCGCCACGTCGATGGGGTGGTCGAAATGATGCTGGACGCGACAGGAAAAAACTTTGAACCTTTGACCAACGACCGGTTGTTTGGCTGGCACACTTCTCTATTTCCCGCCGGCCGGAGCGGCATGCAAAAAATTCGGGTTGGCACCTGGCGAGATGACAGCTCAGGCCCAATGCAGGTGGTATCAGGCGCGGTGGGAAGGGAAAAAGTGCATTTCCAGGCCCCACAAGCTGACCGCCTGCCGGATGAAATGGCCCGATTCACCGAATGGTTCAACGCAAAAGAAACTATCGATCCGGTGCTGAAGGCCGCCTTGGCCCACTTTTGGTTCGTCACCATTCACCCGTTTGACGATGGCAACGGACGGATCGCCAGGGCGATCGCCGATTTATCGCTCGCACGATCAGAAAAAACGAGCATGAGGTTTTACAGTATGTCGGCGCAAATACGCGTGGAGCGGGCGGAATACTACAGGTCTCTGGAGAAAACCCAAAAGGGAACCCTAAACATCACCTTGTGGATGAAATGGTTTGTAGCATGCCTGGGCCGCGCCATCGAGGGAGCCGAAAAGACCCTCGAGGTCGTGTTGCGCAAGGCGCGGTTTCGCGAGACAACCTCGCAGGAACCATTCAATGAAAGACAGCGCAAAATCCTTGAAAAGCTGTTGGAGGGTTTCGACGGCAACCTGACAACCACCAAATGGGCGAAGATCACAAAATGTTCCCAGGACACGGCTAGTCGGGATATCAACGACCTCCTGCGGCGGGGAATCCTACACAAAGGTGAATCAGGTGGAAGAAGCACCCATTATCTGCTGACAGAGCGATGAGGGGACCGGCCGTTTCAAACCAGCCGCAAAATTTCCTCCACCCGGTCGACACCTTCCACTGGACCATGCTTTTCCTCCACAGCCGGGGCGCCGTAGCCCCATTTGGCGAGCAGGAAGCGGAATCCGGCTTTTTGGGCGGCGGCGTAATCATCGAGGCCATCCCCCACCAGCACACCGGAATGGAGGCGGTGATTCTGGATCAGGGCCATCAGGCGATCGGGCTTGGGGCGCTCGGCGGCATCCTGGCCGTAGATGTGGTCGACACACGCATCGAGGCCGAGGTGGCGCGCGATGATTTCGGCGGCAAGCTGGATCTTGTTGGTGAGGATGTAGAGGGTCCTGCCTGAAGCCGCCAGGCGCTGCAGGGTTTGGGAAACCCCAGGGTAGAGGGTGGATTTGCGATGGCCCGTGGCGTTGTAGTACTCGCGGTAGGCGGACACCACCCGGCAGATCGATTCGGGGCATAGGTGCGGGTTGGCGATAGAGACCGAGATGGGCAGGTTGGGGCCGATCAAGCGTTTGGGATCGCGCACCAGCATGGGAAAGCCGCAAGATTCTAGCGCCACTTCCATCGATTCGAGGATGCCCTCGGAAGAATCGGCCAAGGTGCCATCCAGATCGAAAATCCATGGTTCTGGCATGCGGGCATCCGGGGAGGTGCGAAGGGTCTCCACGCTGTAAACTGTAGCGAATACAACGACCGCGCGAGACCCTACCATGGCCACAGCCTTTTTCCACCGTGCGACCCTTGGCCTGCTGCTTGCAGGAATTGGCAACCTGGCGAGGGCCCAATCGCAAGGATTGGATGCAGAACTGCGGAGTATCCCCGCGCCCAGTCTGGCGGTGGAAGCCCGTGAAAAGGGTGACGCCGGGCGTGGGGCCGTGGTGTTCTTTCAGCCCCATTTGGCCTGTTCGAAATGCCACAGCGTGGGAGACGGGAAGCCCTCGCCCCTGGGCCCGGATCTGGCAACGCTTGGGAAAGAGGTGACCGATGCCCAGTTGGTGGAATCGGTGCTGGAACCGTCCAAAGCCATCCGCAAAGGCTACGAGGCGGTCAGCGTGGCCACGGAGGATGGCAAACTGTTGGCAGGGATTCTGGTGGAAAGAACCGCCGACCGTTTGGTGCTGCGGGATTTGGCCAGAAATGGGGAACAGGTGACCCTGAAGGCGGCGGACATCGCCGAGGTGAAGCAACAGGCAGAGTCATTGATGCCCGCGGGTCAAATGAACCAATTGGCCAGCCGTCAGCAGTTCCTCGACCTGATCCGTTACCTGATGGAAGTTCGGGACGGAGGGCCAGCACGGGCCCGGGCGCTGCAACCGCCAGCGCATTTGATCACCCTGAATGTTCCCGAGTACGAAAAACGGATCGACCATGCCGGCCTGATCCGGGACTGGAATGATGGCTCTCTGAAACGGGGCGAGGCGATCTACCAACGGGTTTGCGCCAACTGTCACGGCACGCTGGACCGGGTGGGATCATTGCCCACCTCGTTGCGCTTCGGGGAGGGCGCCTTCAAAAACGGCAGTGACCCGCTGGCGATGTACCAAACCCTGACCCGGGGCTTCGGGCAGATGACAGCACAGACCTGGATGGTGCCATCGCAGAAATACGATGTGATCCACTACATCCGTGAGACCTATCTGAAAGATCGTAACCCCAGCCAGTATTCCCGGGTGGATTCGGGCTATCTGGCCAAGCTGCCCCAGGGGGACACCCGGGGACCGGCGCCATCCCGCATCGAGCCCTGGAGCGCGATGGATTACGGGCCGTGGCTGACTCACACCTACGAGGTGCCGGGCAAGGGGCACAACTTAGCCTACAAGGGGATCGCCATTCGGCTGGATCCGGGCGCGGGTGGCGTGGCGCGCGGGAAGCATTGGATGCTGTTTGACGAGGACACCCTGCGGGTGGCCGCCGCATGGAATGCCCAGGACCAGCCCAAAACAGGCGGCGAAACGCCGGACAATTTTATCAACTGGCGCGCCATACAGTTCAACGGCGAGCACGGCGTGCATCCCAAGCTTGTGGGGCGACTGGATGCCGTGAATTCGACCGGCCCTGGATGGGCCCGGCCCGGCAGCGGTGAGTGGACGGACAACCAGCGCGTCCTGGGTCGGGATGGCAAGCCCTACGGCCCGTTGCCGCATGAATGGGCCAGGTTCAAGGGGCTTTACCAGCACAGCCAGCAGGTGGTGCTCAGCTACACCGTGGGGGGTACCCAGGTGCTGGAATCACCCAGGCTTTTGAATCTGCCTTCCAGCACCGAGCCGCCGGTATTCGGCCGAATTTTCGAAATAGGACCGCGCAAAACCAGCCTGGTGCTGCAAGTTGCGGAACATCCCACCGAAGGGGCGCGTTTCAGCCAAACAGACCTGGGCACCGCAACCCTTTCAGGCCCCGAGGCTGTAGATGGAAAGAAACAGGTAGCCCCTTCGGCGAACCCTCGATTTGACGGAGCCACCTATCTGGAAGTGGCCCAAGGGGACCAATTCCATCTGGTGGATCAACCCTTCAGCGTGGTGGCCCGGATCAAAACCCGGCAGGGAGGCACGATTTTTTCCCAAGCGATGCCCGGGCCATCCTGGACCCCCGGCAGCCAGGCACTTTTTTTGCGCGGGGGACACCTGGTGTTTGACATCGGCTGGGCCGGCGCTGTCTCCTCGCGCCAGCGGCTGGACGATGACCAATGGCACACCGTGGCGGTGGTTGGCAACCAGGGCAAGGTGCAACTTTTCATTGACGGCAAACCGGATGGATCTGGCTCGCTTGCCGCCAAACAGAAATTGAAGGGCAGCGTCGCTCGCATCGGTTTGGGCGCGCCCAATTTCCCGGCCCCAAAAAGCTTTTTCGATGGGGCCATCGACGAGGTGCGCTTTTACAAGACCTCACTGGAAAAGGTTCCCGCGGATTTGACGCAACTGAAAGTCAGCGAAGATTTGCTGGCCGGTTGGTGGCGCCCCGGGGATGCCAAGGAGGGCAAGGTGGCAGATTTGTCAGCCTCCCGCCTGGACGCCCAGGTGCGGAACGGGCCCCCTCCAACCCAAGATGGCCCCTCCAGCGGACCCCTGTTGGCAGGCGTTTATCCACCGGAAACCCCCGTAAGATTCACCAGCGAACAATCGAAAATGCGGCTGGAAATACCGGCGGGGGACCAGCCCCTGCGCTTTTGCCTGTACACACAAACCGATGGGAAGGGTCCACCCGCCGTGCGGCTGGCTGATGCGGAACTGGACTTGGCTTCGCTGACAAAAGGTGGCCCATCCCGTTGGGGTCAGGTGCTGGAAACCCGTGTGAAACCTGGTGACAACCAGGGCCCCTTCGCGGTGGATCTGCTCACCGCGCCCGAGAGCAACCCGTGGCTGGCGCAAACACGGTTCACCGGGCTGGATTTCTTCCCGGACGGAAGGATCGCGGTCTGTTCATGGGACGGCGATGTGTGGATGGTGGAACCCGCCGGCGACGCCTTGCGTTGGAAACGAATCGCATCGGGCATGTTCCAGCCCTTGGGCCTGAAGGTGAAGGATGGCACGATCTTTGTCACCTGCCGAGACCAACTCACGGTTTTGCATGACCTGAATGGCGACGGGGAGACGGACTGGTACCAGTGCCTGAACACCGATCACCAGGTGACGGAACACTTCCATGAATTCGCCATGGGTTTGCAGACCGACGCGAACGGGGACTTTTATTACGCCAAATCGGCCCGGCACGGCCTGAAGGCGGTGGTGCCGCACCATGGCACCCTGTTGAAGGTGAGCAAGGATGGGTCGAAGACCGAAATTTTGGCCAACGGGTTCCGCGCCGCCAACGGAGTGTGCCTGAACCCGGATGGATCTTTTGTGGTGACCGACCAGGAGGGATTCTGGAACCCGAAAAACCGGATCAACTGGGTGATGCCGCCCGATTCCCGCAGCGGGGGCAAGCCACGGTTTTATGGGAACATGTTCGGCTATCAGGATGTCACCGACCCATCAGATGACGCTATGGAGCCGCCACTTTGCTGGATCACCAATGAATTCGACCGGTCCCCTGCCGAGTTGCTGTGGGTTGAAAGCCCCCAATGGGGGCCTCTGAACGGATCGCTGCTGAACCTCTCCTACGGCTATGGCAAGGTGTATGTGGTGCCCCACGAGAAAACCGCCAAGGGACGGATGCAGGGTGGAATGGTGGAGTTGCCGATCCCGGCTTTCCCCACGGGGGTGATGCGGGGGCGCTTCCACCCGAAGGATGGCCAGCTTTACCTGTGCGGCATGTTCGCCTGGGCGGGCAACGCCACGCACCCGGGAGGTTTTTACCGCCTTCGGGCCACTGGAAAACCGATGCATTTGCCAACCGGGATTCAGGTGAGGAAAAACGGGCTGAACCTCACCTTCACCGAGCCGCTCGACCCGAAATCGGTTTCAGCGGACAAGGTGGCGGTGAAGGTGTGGGGCCTGAAGCGCACCGCCAATTACGGCTCGAAGCATTACGATGAGCACCCGCTCCAGGTGGCCAAAGCCTCGCTCTCTTCGGATGGAAAAACGGTGATGCTGGATCTGGAGGGTTTTTCCCCCACCTGGTGCATGGAGGTGGTGTATTCCTTCACGGGAACCGATGGGAAAACCTTCACCGGCAAGTTGCACAACACGGTCCACGACTTGCCGGAATGAGCGGGTCTGTGGTAGCGGAAGCAGAAGCGGGCCGGGGCTGGCTCCCCGGCCCGCTTTGTTCTACCCCCCGACACTTTTCGATCATTTGAGCTCCATAACTGGCAAGGAGTTTGGTCCCTTGCCGATGGTCGCCTTTAGGGGGGAAGACTGAGCCTTCCCATATTTGGCTGGGGCGCGGTTGGTGACATTGCCGTCGTCTGGCTTGTTGGGCACAAACCATTCGACGGTGACCGTGTAGTTCCCCTCGGGAGCCCCATCGTTCCCCTCGTAGGTGGTGACCTCGAAGGATCCATCGGGTTTCACGGTGGCCCGAGGTTTAGGCTCATCCTTCCCCCAGGGTTGGTCCGGGTGAAACACCAGGGTGGCCCCCGGTGCAGCTTTTCCCAGGATTTTCAGGGTGCCGCTGGCCGGTTGGGTGGGGCGGCGGGCTTCCCCGGACGAGCAGCCAACCGACTGGATCAGGGCCGAGGCCACCACCAAGGTGCAAATCAAACGGCCCAGATCAGTCATTGTTTACCTCCCCGCCATCGCGGGTGACCATGCGAGCCAGGGCACGAATTCCCACCGAGGAGATAATTGACCGGACCGAGCCGTCCGCGAACACCGCGCCTACCAGGTTGGAATGAAAACTGTAGATCTGGCTGGTTCCATCGGTGCCGTAGAAGGTGGACGAAGGGCCGCCGGCGGCGATGTAGTCGATGCCGTTGGTCACATTGATGGCATTGGGACCTGGGGTGGAAGTGCCGGTGGCATCGGTGCCCAGCAGGTAGGGGATTTCACTGGCCGGGCGGCACCAGCCACCACCGTTCACACGAGCCGTGGCCGAGGCCCCCACGGCAAGACGCCCTTGCCGGTAAATGTTGGGGCGCCCGGATGATTCAGTCACATGCAGGGTGTTGGAAGTGCCATCGAGGAAATCCCCCATGCGCAGGTTTTGGGTTTTGCTGATGGCCCCGCGGGTGGTGCCGGCCACATCCACCAGGCCGGCGGTGGCCAGGCTGGGGTGAACGCCATAGATGCCGGCGTAGTCGGAATTGGCCACGATGGGCGCCCAGGCTGGCGCGCCATCCGGCGCACCGTCCAAGAGGCTGGCTGAAGGTGCCGACGGGCACTCGAGGATTTTGATTCGGACACTGGTAACCGGCAGGTTTGCAGGGTCGGACCAGTTCGCCGCCTGGTTGTAATTTTTGAACAGGTTGTCCTGCTCGATGTACGGCAGGATCCAGGTCAGCCAGCGCATGCGGACTGTCTGGTTTTGGGCAGGGCGCAGGTTGGAGGGAAAGTAGCCGTTGGCTCCGTGGAAGTTATGCAAGGCCAAGCCGATTTGCTTCAGATTATTGGAGCAACTCATCCGATTAGCTGCCTCCCGCACCTTTTGGACGGCGGGAACCAACAGGCCGACCAGCACGGCGATGATGGCGATCACCACCAGCAGCTCAATCAGTGTGAACCCACGGCGGGCGGTGCTGGACCATGATGAGGCGAGGCGCATTGCAAAGACTCCAATAATAAAGTTGATAAACATGATGATGTTTATTTCGGCCGCAAGGTCAAGACTGAATCATTATTTTGTTGACCAAATTAATAATGATTAACATAAAACATTATTTTAATTAACTTTACGGCCAAAAAAAATCAGCCACCTGTTTATTGGTGGCTGATTGGAAATGAATTCTTGATCTACTGATTTGGGATTAAATTCCCGGTCCGCCGTTGAATCCAAAGCCTTTGTTGCCACCAAAACCGCCACCGAGGGCGCCGAGTCCATTTCCACCCAGTTGCCCGTTGCCAAACCCGCCACCGCCAAAGCCAAAACCGTTCCCGGAGAAACCGCCGCCCTGGCCGAACTGGCCGCCGCCGTAGCTTCCAAACTGGCCGAATTGCCCACCGTTCAACCCACCAAAACCGCCGAGTTGGCCAAACTGGCCGCCTTGGCCAAACTGGCCGCCGCCCATGCCCATCTGGCCACCCTGGAACGAGCCTCCGGAACCGCCCAGCATGTAACCGGAGGGGATGGGTATCACCGTGAATGGCCCGCTCGGCCCGTTGGGCCTGACCACGGTTCCGGGAATGTAGGCGCCGAAGGGATTGTTGACGCCGCTGGCTCCGCCACCTTGGGAAGCCCCTCCCATGCCACCAGCGCCCATTTGGCCACCAAAACCAGCCATGCCCATTTGGCCACCGCCGAACTGGCCCATTTGGCCAAGCTGGCCACCATTGAAGCCGAATTGCCCACCGCCAAACTGGCCGCCACCCTGCATGCCGTTGTTACCGATTTGGCCACCGCCGATCTGGCCGCCCTGGCCACCTCCGGGTCCATACCCGGGGGGATAAATCGGCTGGCGGGGCTGGGTGCCCGGACGAGTTTGCGCCATCAGGGCCGCCAAGGCGCCCCAGAGCAATCCGCCAGCCAGGAAGAATTGTTTCCAGTTATTCATGGTTGCCTCCGCGTTGATCGCATTGCCCAAGACGCAGAATGTGCCCTCAACCGAAGAACGGGAGGCAGCGCCCGACTTGCGGCGATCCATCAGCGGATTTTTTAGCCCACGCCGGGTTCAGCGGGGGAATCGTCATCCCCTTCCGTGTCGGGCTTGCCCAGCGATTGGATGGCTTTTTTCAGGTCGCGCTGGGTGCGGACATGCAGCTTGCTCCAGGGACAATCCTTGTTCTCGCGGATGGCCTTGCGCTCCTCGGACCGGGCCTTGCGCAACTCTTTCAACAGGCCGGATTTTTCGAGGCTCAGGCGGGCCAATTCAAAGGCACCCAAATCCTCGAGGCAGGCGGCATAGGGCTCGCCCAACAACCCTTTCAGCACCGGCCAGCCCACCTCGTCAAAGGGCAGGAACTTGCCTGTAGCCACCAGCATTTGGCGCAGGCGACCATTCAGGCAGTAGCTGCAATCGTTGGCGGTGAACCGGCAGTTCCGGCATCCCCTGGTGGCGCCGGCCGTGAGGACCGCCGAGGTAAGCACCTCCATGGGGTGCACCGTCAGGGGATCGGTCACCAGGCTGTGGCAACGGATATCCTCACCGGCCGGCCCCTGGAAGTGATGGCACTGCACCCGCATGTTACGGATAGGCATGCCTTCCAGGGTTTCGGTGCTGTCGAACCGAATCTCCTTCTCCTTGAGAGCCAGAATCAGGTAACGCTCAGTCACCAGGGTGAAGGCGTCTTCCACCTCCATGCGGTGGTGGTTATCCGCACCCAGCATGCCGATGCGGCGTTTGAACCAACCGGGCATGTTGTGGGTTTGCCAGAGCAGGCCCGCCGATTCGGCGATGGCCCGGCGCACGAACAGGTTCCACAGCATCACATGCGGCAGCATCAATGATCCTTATCCGATGGGACTGGATGATCCGGCTTCCCCCACCTGTATTCGTCCGGGGGTGGCTTGATTTTCCTTATGGCGGGTCCCGTGGCAGACCTTTTGGTGTATGTTAGGGGAAATCTCCCGCCTCCGCCCGCCTCGGGCGACCATCCCGGACCCCCTTCCCTGGAATGGGCTGGAACATGCAACGCAGCAAGGATTTACGGCAACCCAACCGCCGGGAGGCACTCTCCGCCGGGCTGGGTGGTTTTGCCTCCCTTTCGTACCCGGGGCTGTTGCGACTACGGGCCGAAGGTGGTGGTCCCGGCATAGGGGGCAACACCGCGGTGATACTGGTTTGGCTGCGCGGGGGCGCCAGCCATCTGGAAACCTGGGATCCGAAGCCGGATGCCCCTGTGGAATACCGTGGCCCCTACAAGACCATCGCCACCCGCACCCCGGGCATGCAGTTTTGCGAGTTGTTACCCCGGCAGGCCGCGCTTGCGGACCGATTCGCCATCATCCGTTCGCTGGCGCACACAGGCCCCGGGCATCCTTCCGGGTCGCTGCAGGTGCTGGGGGGTGACAAGGATCCCAACGACAAGCTGAAACCGGTGCTGCCGGACTTCATGACCGTCGCCCACCGGCTTCGGTTCGACCCCCACCGTGAGTTGCCCAACTATGTGGGCGTGAACCCGGTGGTGCGGTACGACAATTTCACCATCGCCGGCCCGGGATTTCTGGGTGAAAGCTATCAGCCGTTCGCGGTTTTGGGGGATCCCAGTTCACCCACCTTCAAGGTGCCCAATATCGGACTGGGGGATCCGTCCCGGCTTGGGATGCTGGACCAGAGACTGGGGCTGCAAAAACAATTCGACTCGATCAACAAGGCGGTGGATCGGGCCGGATTGCTGGACACGCTGGACCAGTTTCAAGGGCAGGCCCTCAGGCTGTTGACCAGCAAGCGGGCCTCGGAAGCATTCGACCTGAACCGGGAAAGACCCAAGACCCGGGAACGATACGGCATGAACGCCTGGGGCCAGCAATTGCTGATGGCCCGCAGGTTGGTGGAAGCCGGCGTGGAAATCGTGACCAGCACCCTGGATGGTCCCCTGTGCGGGCGAGTGGCCAACTGGGACGACCACGCGGTGAACCACCATGTTTTCGACGCGCTGAAATACCGCGCCCCGTTTTTCGACCAGGCGGTGAGCGCACTGATCGAGGATGTGTTCCAGCGCGGGCTGGACAAACGGGTGCTGGTTGTGGTGACCGGGGAATTCGGCCGAACGCCCAAAATTTCACATGTGGCCAGCAGCGGCGGCGGCGTGGCCAGCGGCGCAGCCGGGGTGGTGCAACCCGGGCGGGACCATTGGCATCACGCGGGATCGATGCTGTTCGCCGGCGGTGGAATCCGGGGCGGGCAGGTGATCGGCGCGACTGACAAACGCGGGGAATTCGTCACGCAACGGAAGGTTGGGCCGCACGATTTTTTGGCGACCATCTACCGTCACCTGGGTATCGACAGCGCCACAGTGACCGTGCCGGATCTCACCGGCAGACCGATGGCGATCGCCCCGGACGGCAAGCCGATCCTGGAACTCTGGAGCTGAACCGGGGCCCCGGGTTATTTCATCGGGTGCTTCTGGAAGAAATCCCAAATCAGGTCGTTGGCGGACATTTTCGCCGACTTGCCGAACATCTTCAGGGGCGGGGGCATGCCAGGCCAGGTGTGGCCACCCTCCTCCACCTCAACAAGCACCACCTCGGAACCATTCTTGCCGTGGTTATGGCGTTTGCGGATGATCTTCAGGTCGTCTGGCTTGGAAATCTGTTCCACCTCGGGTTGCTCGGCGCAACAATCCAGTTTGACCCACATCTTGATCGATTCCTGAACCGACTTCAGTTTCATGAAGGGCGGCATGTTCTTTTCGGTCATCTGGAACGCAACGACATTGTCGGCCGTGCCGTGGATATGGAGCACCGGCACCGGACGCTTCGGCTTGCACTCCTCCACCGCCACCGATCCGGCGACCACGGCGATGGCTGCGATGCGATCGGACAACTCGGAGGCTAGCCTGTAACTCATCATGCCGCCATTGCTGATGCCACAGGCATAGATGCGATTCTGGTCGATCCGCAGATCCTTGGACATTTCATCAATGATCTGCCTCATGAAGGCGACATCGTCCGCCTTGCTGCCCACACCCTTTTGGAAACCTCCAGCGTTCCAGGTGAGCAACTGACCGAACCCGGTGCCACTGGGAAAGACCACGATGAAATTCGCCTCATCGGCTTTTTTGGACAAGCCTGTGAGGTTTTGCATCATCTTGCCGGTGGTGCCGGCACCGTGGAGGCAGAGCACCAGGGGGGTGGAATTGCCTCGCATGTAGCTGGTCGGGATGTGGACGATGTAGGAACGATCGGCTCCGTTGACCTTGGTGGTGCGGGAGTGGTCGCCGGGTTGGTGGATATCGCCAGCGGCGGCCATCACCCAAACCGATGCCAGCGCATGCATTATGGACATTGGCACCTTCCTGATGCTTTTCCATCTTGAATTCAGGTTCCAATTACCAAGTTTCGCATCGGCCAGCCGGAGGCGGCAAGGCTGAAATGGTCCAATAGGCCACAAAAAAGGCATTATTGGCTTCCTTGGTGCAAGTTCTTGCACGCCGGTTTCCAACGGACAACAATCGCCTATCGAAGGGTAACCGGACGACTCCATGAAACCGACCCGCTTGGCGATCTTGGCGCTACTGCTTTTCACACATACTTGCCCTGCCGGCGAATGGCGAGCGGGAGCGGCGAGGGTGGACATCACCCCCACCGAGCCGGTTCCCCTGGCGGGCTATGGGGGTAAGACCCGCTTGCCCAGCCGGGTAGAGCATCCCATTTGGTTGAAGGCGATCGCCTTACGCCATGGCGAGGGCAAACCGCATGTTTTGGTGACCGCCGACCTGGTGGGTTTGAGCCAAAGAATGGTTAAGGAAATCGCCGCCAGGACCAAAAAACTGCATGGGCTTGAGCGCGGGCAACTGGTTTTGAACTGCTCGCACAACCACAGTTGCCCTATTACCGCGGATGTGCTTTGGCTGTACTACGACCTGAACAGCGAAGAGGAAAAAGCGCGCAACGCTTACACCGAACGGGTTTACAACGCCTACTCGGAAGTGATTGGCAAGGCGTTGGCCAACCTTGAGCCGGCCGAGCTTTCATTCGGTCAGGGGCTCGCCGGTATCGCTGTCAACCGACGAAGGTCGCGTCCTGGCGGCAGGGCCCTTCCCGGGCCCGTGGACCACGATGTGCCCGTGCTGGCAGCCACAGACAGAGGCACCGGCAAGCCCGTGGCGATCCTGTTCGGCTACAGTTGCCACACGACCGCCCTCTCGGGCACCACCATCAACGGAGATTACGCCGGCTACGCCCAGATCGAGCTGGAAAACCGGTTTCCCGGAACGGTGGCCCTGTTCGCGCAAAACTGCGGCGGCGACGCCAACCCTTTACCACGGCTGATGACCGAGGATGGGGAAAGAGCCCTTGCCCTGGCAGCCGGTTATGGGAGAACCCTCGCCGAAGCCGTGGCTCAGGTGATGGCAGGAAGCATGCACCCATTGAAAGGTCCCCTTGCCAGCGCCTTGGGTGAAACGGAGCTGTTTCTCCAGCCTGGCAAAACCGCCAAACAACTGCGGGCCGAATTGCCAAAGTCGGGCGGACTTACAGCGCGAGCCAGCAAGCACCTGCTACGTCAATGGGAGAATGGCGGCCCACCCGACCGGGTGCCATACCCGGTGCAGGTTTGGTCTTTCGGACAGGGGCTTACTTTCTTCGCCCTCACGGGTGAGACCGTGGTGGACTATTCACTGCGCCTGAAACGGGAGCATGGGTTTGAGAGCACCTGGGTGGCAGGCTACAACAATGACTTGCTGAGTTATGTGCCCTCGCGGCGTGTGCTTCTGGAAGGCGGCTACGAGGGTACCGAAGGCATGCTGGAATACGGCCACCGAGCCCCCTACACGCCGGATGTGGAGGAGAGAATCATCGCGCTGGCGAAAGAGCTGGCGAAGGCGGTCCAGCGATGAGTCAGCGCCTGCGATTGATTTTTCTTGTCCTCCTGACCGGAAGATGCCTCGGCCAGGGCCTGACCCCCGAACAAGCGGTTGCCCGGATGAAACCGGCGGACGGCTTCCAGGTCCATGTTGCGGCCAGCGAACCGCAGGTCCGTCAGCCAGTGGCGATCGACTTTGATGAACGGGGAAGGCTTTGGGTTTTGCAATACCTGCAGTATCCGAACCCAGTCGGGTTAAAACGGGTGCAAGTGGACCGTTATTCGCGCACCCGGTACGACCGGGTGCCGGAACCACCACCCAAGGGGCCCCGTGGAGCGGACCGGCTGACCATTTTGGAGCCAGACCCTACAAAACCGGGACTACTGAAGCCCAAAGACTTTGTGGACGGCTTGAACCTGGCCAGCGGGTTCGCCTTCGGCCATGGCGGCGTCTTTGTGCTGCAAGTCCCCTACCTGCTTTTTTACCCCGACCGGGACCGGAATGACCGACCCGATGGCGACCCGGAAGTCTTGCTGGAAGGTTTTGGCATGGAGGACGCGCACTCCGTGGCCAACTCACTGACCTGGGGCCCGGATGGTTGGCTGTATGGCTGTCAGGGCAGCACCGTAACCGCCAGGATTCGGGGTATTGAATTCCAGCAGGGGGTTTGGCGCTACCACCCGCTGACACGTAAATTCGAGCTTTTTTGCGAGGGAGGTGGCAACTCGTGGGGTCTGGATTTCGACCGGCACGGGCATCTCCTCTACAGCACCAATTTCGGCCCGCATATTCTCCTTCATGCAGCGCAGGGAGGCTATTTCTGGAAGCAATTCGGCAAGCATGGGGATTTGCACAACCGTTTCGCCTACGACCACATCGACCATGCACCCCATGCGAATCCCCGTGGCGGGCACGTCACCACTGGTGGCATCGTTTACCGTGGCGGGCAATTCCCGAAGGAATTCGAGGGTGCCTATTTAGGCGGTGACTTGCTGGGACATGAGGTGCTTTGGCACCGACTGCTTGCCAACGGCTCCTCCTTCCGTACCAGGCTGGGTGGGGTGCTTTTGGCCGGCAACGACCCCTGGTTCGCACCCTGCGATGTTTGCCTGGGACCGGACGGCTGTATTTATGTGGCGGACTGGCATGACCAGCGGACGGCCCATCCTGACCCCGACGCGGAGTGGGACAGAACAAACGGGCGGGTTTTCCGAATTTCCCATGGGAAACCGCCAAGCTTGGGCCCGTTTGACATGGGCGGATTCACGCGTGAGCAGTTGCTGGCGGAATTGTCCGGCCCAAACCAATGGAGGGTGCGAACGGCCCGACGGATCCTGGCCCAGCGGCGCGATCCAGAACTAATTCTGCCGCTGCGCGCCAGACTGGAGGCGGCCAGCACCAGTGAGCTGGCCCTCGAATATTTATGGACCCTGAATGCTTGCGGCGGGTTGACCGAGGAGTACGCCCGGGGACTTTTATCCAACGGCTCGGCTCCCATCCGCATGTGGGCTGTGCAATTGCTGGGTGACCGGGAGCACCTTGGGGAAAAGACCCGCGAAGCCCTGGCACAACTATCCAGGGCTGAAAAAGAAACACATACCCGCAGACAATTGGCCTGCACGGCACAAAGGGTTCCAGGCAACTTGGGAATGGACCTTGTGGAAGGTCTGCTAGGCCATCCAATCGACCCCTCCGACCCCCAGATGCCCAAATTGGTTTGGTGGGCCCTTGAACGCCACTGTCTGTCAGCCCCGGAAAAGTCGGTGGAAATTCTTTCCAAACTCAAGGGCCCGATCGCTGATTACCTGCAACCACGCCTCGCACGGCGACTGGTTGCCGCCGGGAAAAGTGAATGCGACATCGCCTGCCTCGGGTTTGCCCCAACCCTCCCCATGCTTGAGGCCATGGAAAACGGCTGGCTAGAACGCCAAGGCAATTCAAACACCCAACCCGCCCCACCCCTGATCGAGGCCTGGCGAACCGCCGCGGCGCGCGAGCCGGCAGCCACCCGGCTTTTGGCCCGCGCCGGAGATTTGGACGCGATCGCAACCTGGACAAGTTGGGTGGAGGATTCCAAAAGGCCCGCGACAGAAAGAGCCAAGAATCTGACCGGACTGACCGGGGTGGCATCCGCCGCATCTGTCCGCGACTTGTTGACGCGCCTTGTTTCCCAGGAGATCCCCTTGCAATTGGCCGTCCTGGCAGCATGGCAACGGGTGGGGGAATTTGCCGACGCCAACAGGCTCATAGTCCAGTACCCCACGAGCCCCAAACCCGTCCAAGCCAGAATCCGTCCGATCTTGCTGAGCCGCAAGGATTGGGCCGGCGTCTTGCTTGATGCCATCCGTCTCAAAGCCATCCCTGCCGGCGATTTCTCAGCGGATGAGATCAGCGTGGTTGCCACCTATCAGGATGATCAATTGAACCGGCAGGTCCGTGCCATCTGGGGGAAAATCCAGCAACCCACCGGCGAGGAACGATTGGCGGAGATACGCCGGTTGAACAACGACCTGCGTGCCGGCAAGGGGGACATCACACAAGGCAAGCTACTTTTTGCCGCGAAATGTGGAACATGCCACAAACTGGGTGGCGAGGGAGGCACCATCGGCCCCGACCTGACCCAGGCCAACCGATCGGATACGCAGTTCCTTCTCGCCAGCCTGGTTGACCCGAGCAATGTGATCCGCAAGGAATACCTGACCCATTTGGTGGAAACCAAGCGAGGTGTGACTCACTCCGGCATCATCGTGTCACAGGGTGCCGAGGGCTTGACCCTGGTCAACGCGAAGGATGAACGAAACACGATCCCGGCAAACGAGATCGAAAGCTTGTCGGAATCGCCCGTATCACTGATGCCCGAAAGCCTGCTGAAGGACTTGACCCCTTCCCAGTTGCGGGACCTTTTCGCGTATCTGCAGTTCAAGCATTAACCAGGAGCCAAATGATGCGGATGCCATTAGCCCGAGCTTTGATGGTGTTGGTCGCCGGGACCCCCTTTCTTTCCGCCCAGGCACCCGAAAGGGGCTACTCCAACCAATTGACACCCCTTGTCAATCCGGCACCCCTTCTCAACGATCACCCGGAGTTTGTGGCGCCTGTCCGGGAAGTCGCCCGTTATGAGGCGCCCGCCCTGGTGCTGGACGATGGAGCCAATCTTTCAGTTCGAGCCTGGCGATTCAGCTACAACGCACGCGGCATCATTGAGATGCCAAATTTCCTGAAGGGGTCCGCCACAGCGGTGATCATGGTACACCCATGGGGTATCGACGACGGCCAGGGCTGGAAAACGCCCGAACCAGCGGGAGTATGCGACTTTTGCACCCCCATCAAAAACAAGGTCGCATCCCGCCACACCCGGGAAGTTGTGGATCCCTTCCTGGACTCGTTGCGTGACACTGTCGCCTTGAGGCTGTTCAGCCTGCCAGGAAACGAGGACCCGATCCGGAAGAAAATGTACCGATCGTTTCGGGAGAAACCGAGCAGCGAGGATCGCAAGGATGGAGCCCGGCTACTGGCCGAGAAATTAAACAACTTTCAATACCGTGGCAAGGCACTGCCTTCCACCTTCAAACTGTCCGCCCACAGACCGGTCATCGACTATTTCAGGCAGTTTCCGGGTCTGGATGCCGGGGCAGGGTTCAACGGGGCCGGTTTCTGGGACCTGCCGATCCCGATCACCAGCGACATCCGTCACCAACCGGATGATGTGGTGATTTACGACTCGGAAGGATATCCGCCGCTTAGGGATTTTCTGAAAAAGAACGGGATTCACCACGTTTTGCTGACAGGATACGCCACGGACATGTGCTACTGCAAAACAACGGCCGGATATGAGAACCTGTCCCAGGACTTCAATCTGTTCCTGGTGGGAGACGCGTCCCTGGCGACTTTTCCCTCGAACGATTCACCCAAGCATGCCACCAACGCGGCATTGTCCTACGCGGCGCTGAACCACCTGATCACCCAGGTTTCGTGGGTGAAGAAAATCGGCACCGGGAAAGCCTCGCCATGACAAAGACCTTGCCCGGAAGGCGAGCGGCTTTGGGGACAGTGGCCCTTGGAACCTGCGGACTGGCAGCCTGGCGGGCCAGCCGGGGCCAGGAAAAAACCGGCTCGATGGCCAAGGTTGCAGTCACCCTAGACTTGGAAATGTCGCGTAATTTTCCCAGGTGGGAAGACACCCATTGGGATTACGACAAAGGGAACCTGGATCAGCCCGCCAAGGACTATACCGTCCGCGTCTGTGATGCGGTCCAGAAGGCTGGGGGAAAAGCGCACCTGTTTGCGGTGGGTAGGCTGTTCGAGCAGGGGGATGTGGAGTGGCTAAGGCTACTCAGCGGCCGTGGGCACCTGGTGGGCAATCACACCTACGACCATGTGAATGTGACGGCCCGTCGGCTTGAGGACGTGCAGTACCGATTCAACCGTTCACCTTGGCTGGTGGAGGGAAAAAGCGCCGACCGGGTGATCCGGGAAAATATCCGTTTGGCGGGTGTCGCAATAGAAACCCGCCTGGGAACCCGAGCCGCAGGTTTTCGCACGCCGGGAGGCTTTGCCGATGGATTGGCCGACAGGCCGGATGTGCGGGCCTGGTTGAAGGAATCCGGACATACCTGGGTGAGCGCCAAATACCCTGCTCACCCGGCTGCCAAGGCAGGGTTAGAACCTGATCGGGCATTCCTGCGCTTGTTGGTTGAGGCGCAAGAGAAAGCCCAGCCATTCCGCTATCCCGATGGGCTGATAGAAGTTCCAATGAGCCCCATCAGCGATATCGGAGCCTTCCGTACCGGGCGCTGGAAACTGGAATGGTTTTTGCGGGCCATCGGGACTTGCCTGGAGGCGGTGATTGAAAAAGGTGGTTGTTTTGACTTTCTGGCCCATCCCTCCTGCCTCGGGGTGGTGGATCCCAGGCTGGAAACGGTGCACCTGATCACGGAAACAGTGGCGCGCAACAGCCACCGGGCCAAGCTTTGCACACTGGATGAGCTGGCGGCCACGGTAGTCTGAATTCGATTGCTGACTGCTATGATGGGGCGGTTAGAATTCTGAGCAACCAACAGGTCAGGCCATGCCCCCCGCCTTGCAGACGATCCAATCTCCGCCCGCGGAGGAACCGCTTCTTCTCTGGCTGGTGAAGGCGCTGGCCCCCATGAAGCGGACGCGGGTGAAGCAATTGCTGCAACACGGACGGGTGATGGTGAACGGCGCCATTGTCACCCGGCACGACCATCCCGTGGCTGCATCCGACACCCTGGCGATGTTGCCCGAGGGGGCCCTACCACCCACTGAATTTCTGGCGCAGGCAGCCGGAAAGACCGCCAAACCCCCATTCCCCATCGTTTTCAGCGATGACCATCTGCTGGTGGTGGAGAAGCCTAGCGGGCTGCTTTCGGTGGCCAACGGGCCCCACAAGACCAACACCATGTTCGCCAAGCTCCTCGAATGGCTGGACACGCAGAAAGCAGGGCGGCCCCATGTGGTGCACCGGCTGGACCGTGAGACCTCGGGCCTGATGCTGTTTGGGCGCACCCGACAGATCGCCGATTCCCTGCAGGAAAATTGGGATTCCGTGAGAAAGACCTACCTCGCCATCTGTCAGGGGCATCCCCGGCCCTCCCAGGGAACGGTGGACAACCTCATCGAGGAGGGGCGCGACCTGAAGGTGCGCGTCGTGGACCGGCCCGGGCCCGTGGCTCGGCGGTCGATCACCACTTACCGCACCGTTTCAACCCACGGCAACCTGTCGCTGGTGGAACTGGGACTTGAGACCGGCAGGAAACACCAGATACGTGTCCATATGGCACATCTGGGCTGCCCGGTGGCGGGTGACGACCTTTACGGTGCAACCATGAACCCCTGCGGGCGAATCGCCCTGCACGCCTGCAGGCTGGAATTCCGGCACCCGGCCACCGGGCAGGTGCTGTCATTTGAATCCCCCCTGCCCGATCCGATGCGCAAGGTACTGACCTGACAGCGCGGAGAGATTTGCCATGGACCTGATGGCACTGCCCAAAGCCGAACTGCATGTCCATCTGGAGGGCACACTGGAGCCCGACATGCTGCTGGCGCTGGCCGGCAAAAATCAGGTGCGTGTTCCCTACGCCAATCGGGAGGAGGTGTTGGCCGCCTACCGGTTCGGGTCCTTGGACGCTTTTTTGAAACTGTACTACGCCGGCATGGCGGTGCTGCGCACCGTGGAGGATTTCACCACCCTGACCGAGGCCTATTTCGACAAGGTGGCCGTTCAGGGCGTGAAACATTCGGAGCTATTCTTCGACCCGCAAGCCCACCACGAAAAAGGGCTGGGCTTTGTCCAGATATTGCAAGGAATCGAGGAGGGATGCCGTCGGGCCAAGGTCAGGCACGGCATTTCCAGCCTGCTGATCCCTTGCATCCTGCGGCACCTGGATCCTGAAGCAGCGCTTCGACTGGTGGATGAGATGCTGCCCCACAAGGACCGTTTCGTGGCGGTGGGACTGGATTCCAGTGAGCAGGGCAGGCCACCCAGTCTGTTTGCGAAAGCCTTCCAGCGGGTGCGCGACGCCGGGCTTAGAACCGTGGCCCACGCGGGGGAGGAAGGACCGCCCGAATACATCCGGCAAGCGATCGACCTGCTTGGCGTGAGCCGGATCGACCACGGTGTGAGGATTCTGGAAGATTCCGAGTTGACCAAGCGGGTGGCACGGGCGGAAATTCCGCTGACCGTGTGCCCGGTCTGCAATGTGCGGCTGGGGGTATTTGGTTCCCTCGAACGGCACAACCTGCCCCGACTCATCGAGGCCGGCCTGGCGGTGACCCTCCACTCGGATGACCCGGCCTACATCCAGTCTTACATCGGGGACAACTATGTCGCCTGCGCCCAGAGGCTGGGCATTCAAGAGGGCGCCCTGCGCACCATCGCCAGGCGCTCCTTCACCGCCAGTTTTTTGCCTGAAGCAGAAAGGGAACGGCTGTCGGATCTGGTTCCCTGACCGGATTTCGCCCGTTCGAAAACAGTTTCAGATTGATTGATCCGCAACTTCCTTGGGAAACAGCTTCAACAACTTGCGCAACTTGGGATCGATCACCACCTGGCAGTAGGGGTGGAAGCCGTGGGTGTTGTAATAGTCCTGATGATACGCCTCGGCGGGCCAGAAAACGGGAGCGGGAGGTGGGACCACCTGCGTCACGATGGGTGACGGGTAAACCCCCGCGGCTCCCAAGGACTGGATCACCTCTTGGCTGACCCGGACCTGATCCTCGTCCTGGCAAAAGACCACGGAACGGTACTGGGTACCCACATCCGCCCCCTGACGGTTCAGGGTGGTGGGATCGTGCAGCAGAAAAAACACTTCCAGCAGTTTTTCAAAGGAAAGAATCCGGGGATCAAATGCCACTCGGAGCACCTCGGCATGGCCTGTACCCCCGGAGCAGACCTGCTGGTAGGTGGGGCTGTCCACACCTCCGCCCGCGTAGCCCGAGGTAACGGCGGACACCCCCTTGAGGCGCTGGAAAACCGCCTCCAGGCACCAAAAGCAGCCGCCACCCACCACCGCCACCGCCTGTGCCATGACGAAACTCCCATTCCCGGAAGGGTTTCCGCCCTTCAGACCTCACCAAAAAGTTGGTTAAATTGAGTGTAGGAACGAAAACACGCCCGCGCCGGACGATGGTCGCCCCGGTTGACAAGGCGTGGCCCGTTTCAACGGATGGTGACCCGCCCAATGAGCAGGCAACCCCTCGACAAGGAACACCGGGTGACCGTGCCTGATTTGGTGGCGGCCAAACGGGCGGGCAGGCGCATCACCATGCTGACCGCCTACGACCACCCCACAGCCCTCCTGCTGGATGAGACGGGTATCGACTGCCTGCTGGTGGGTGACTCTCTGGGAATGGTGGTGCAGGGTCAGCCGGACGCCCTGGGCGTTACTTTGGACCAGATGATCTACCACGGACGGATGGTCGCACGGGCCGCGAAGCGCGCGCTGGTGATCGTGGATATGCCTTTTCTCAGTTACCAGGTGAACGACGACGAGGCGGTGCGCAACGCCGGGCGCATCCTGCAGGAAACAGGAGCCCACGCCGTGAAGCTGGAGGGCGGCCGGCGCAATGTTGCCGCCATCCGGCGCATGGTGGATGCGGGCATCCCGGTGATGGGCCATGTGGGGTTGACCCCGCAATCTGTCCGGCGTCTGGGTGGCTTCAAGGTGCAGCGCGACGCCGACGGCCTTTTGGCCGACGCCAAGGCGGTTGAGGAGGCGGGTGTTTTCGGTGTGGTGGTGGAATGCGTGCCCGCGGAACTGGGCAGGCGAGTCACCCAGGCATTGGGGGTTCCCACCATCGGCATCGGCGCGGGTCCGGCCTGCGACGGCCAGGTGCTTGTGATCAACGACCTGCTCGGTATCGAGCAAACGGTGAAGCCTAAGTTCGTCAAGCAGCAGGCAGACCTGGCTGGAGTGATACGGTCGGCGGCCCAGCGTTACGCTGCCGAGGTGCGCGAGGGCGGCTTCCCGGGCACTGACCATGTCTTCAGCTAGGGGCCCATCCGTCCCAGGAAACCGGCCATGACCGAGCCCGTGGAGGAGGATCATTTCATCCCGCTGCGCAAGGCCGAGCTGGCCGGCCTGCTGGCCAGCCAAGGGGCCGATGCCGACCGGCAAGAGTGGCTGCGTTTTTTCGGCATCTCCAGCGCGCTTTTCCATCATTATTTCCAGGTGCAACTGGATCACCTGAAGGATCTGTATGCCCCTTTCGACCCGGACACCGACACCCGACCGTTGACTGATTTGGACCCGGCCGCGGAGCTGGAGCAGGAATCGGCCTTCTTCGAGCTGCTGGAACGCTTGCTGCAACAGGGCAACTTCCGCCAGATCGCCTGGGAGCAGGTGGCGACGGGACAAGGCAGACGATCAAGACTTGGCCTGCAGATGCGCATGGACCCCAGCGTGTTCGAGCGGCTGGAGATCCATGTGCGCGGCGAAAGCGTGATGGAAAGGAAGCGCGAGAACTGGTGGAGGCTGTGGGAGCCGAAACGGTACAAGGTCCCCATCCACCACCGCATGCTGCTGGCGCTGCGACTGAAGCCCAAGCCGGAGATCACCGGCGACTTGCCCCGCGAGGGTATCCACCTGAAGCTGTTTCGCCGCGTTCCCAAGGAAGATCTGGAAATGCTGCTGCCGGGCAGCAGGCTACGCCTGTCCGGGCTGGACAAGGGGCTGGTGGGATTCCCGCTGGTCACGGGAGTGATCATGCTGCTGGGCAACGCCCTGCTCGCCATACTTTCAGCCGGTTTCGGGGTGTTGGGGAGCCTGCTTAGCTGGTCGGCGGCGATCGCGCTGGGCGGATATGGCTTCCGGTCCTACTCGGCCTGGAAGTCGAAGCGCATGCATTACAACCTGCGCGTGAGCAAGCACCTCTATTTCCAGAAATTGGACAGCAACCTGGGAGCCGTGCTGAGGCTGGTGGACGAGGCGGAGGAGCAGGAATGCCGGGAAGCGTGGCTGGCTTACCACGCGCTGGTGAACCATGCTCCCGCCGCCGGCTGGACAGCAACCCAACTTGAGGCTCATTGCGCCGGGTGGCTTACGGGCGTGCTGGACCACCGGGCGGGTTTCGAGGTGGGCGACGCCTTGGGCAAACTGCTCCGCCTGGAGGTTGTGGCGGAGGAGACGGGGCTATATCGCCCGCTGCCCCTGCGGGAGGCTGTCCTGAAACTGGACGCAATCTGGGACGGGCTTTTCCCGACCAACGCACACACCATGAACGAGGGGGCCTGCCGCCTGGCCGAAAAACTGGGTGACGGGAAAATAACGAAGGTTCTGAATCCGAGGTTTTGACATGTCGTACGGTAAGAAACACCGCGATCCGCAGGAATGGATCGCCGAGGCGATGGGACAGTTCGAGTCCTCCGGCATCCGGAAGGTGTTCGACCTGGCGCGGAAATTGAAGGATCCGGTGAACCTGAGCATCGGCCAGCCTGATTTCCCAGTGCCGGAGGTGGTGCGCAAGGCGGCGATTGGTGCGATAGACCGCGGGCAGAACAGTTACACGGTGACCCAGGGGCTGCCTGAGCTGCGCGAGGGCATTCTGGCGCGGGCAAGGGCCAGCCTGCCTGCCGACTGTTTCACCGACCGCTCGATCCTGATGACCTCGGGAACGACGGGCGCCCTTGTGCTGGCGCTGAACTGTGTTTTGAATCCCGGTGATGAGGTGCTGGGATTCGACCCTTGGTTCGTGATGTATCCGAACCTGGTGGCCCTGGACGGCACCCGCTTCATCGCGGTGGACACCGCCCCGAGCTTTGTGCCCGACCCCGAGCGGGTGCGGGCGCTGATCACGCCCCGGACAAAGGTGATGATCATCAATTCCCCCGCCAACCCGACCGGGGCGATGTGGCCCGAGGAGGTGCTGAGGGCCCTGGCGGAGCTTTGCCTGGAGAAGGGCATCCTGCTGATCTCTGACGAGATTTACAGCATGTTCTCGTATGACGGCCCCTTCATCAGCCCGGCGCGCTTCAACCCCCAGACCCTGGTGATCGACGGTTTCAGCAAGAGCCACGCGATGACCGGCTGGCGAGTTGGTTACGCGCACGGCCCCACGCGGCTCATCGAGGAGATGATCAAGCTGCAGCAGTTCACTTTCGTCTGCGCCCCCAGCATGGCGCAGCACGGGGCGATCGCCGCCCTGGATGTGGACATGTCGGCCGAGGTGGCCAGCTACAAGGAGCGGCGGGACTTCATCCGCGGTGAACTGGCGCGCGATTACGACATCGGACAGCCTGGCGGGGCATTCTACCTGTATGTGCGCGCCCCGCACGGCCGCAACGGCACCGAGTTTGTGGCCGAGGCGATCAACCGCAACCTGTTGATCATCCCCGGCAAGGTGTTCAGCCACCACGACACCCATTTCCGCATCAGCTACGCGGCCACCATGCGCACGCTGGAGCGGGGCGTGGAAATCCTGAAGGATATGGCCAAGGGCTGATTCAGTCCGGCAAGACCGAAACCACAAATCCTCCGCCGGCGCGCATCAGCAACGGCGGTGAAAGGGTCACCCAGCCCGAGTCACCCACCACGCAACGCGCCAGTTCCGGGCCGGCCTGGTGGTTGGTCTCCGCCGGCCACCGGGATACTGCCACCCGCGCACCGGCACCGACCCCCTCGAGGTGGAAACGATCGATCAACCGGTCCTCCTCGAACCGGAAGGTGAAAACAGGATCGCGGTAGAGCGGGATCACGCACTGTTTCTCCGCTTGCGGGGTTTGGACGGGCTGACCAGTTTCTCTTTCTCGGTTCGGGACAACTTCTTGATGGCCATTTCCCGGCGCAGGGCGTCGCCATGCCCGTTTTGGGCCTCACGCCAGAGCATCCTCACGGGCAGGCGGGCGCGGGTGTAGCGGGAAGCCGTGCCGGCGTTGTGCTGCGTCAGCCTGCGGTCTGGATTGGTGCTGATCCCGGTGTAGAGGGTGCCGTCGGCGCAGCGCAGCAGGTAGACCCACCAGCGTGGCGGTTCGCTCATGGCGCGGCTGCCAGGGGCTTCAGCTTGATGTTCTTGTACCAGCAGTCCGAACCGTGATCCTGCAGGCCGATGTATCCGGAACGGGGATGGGCCTTGGTGGCGTTGCCAAACTTATGCCCGGTCCCATCGGGCCTGAGGCCCACCTTGTCAAAGCGATCGAGGTCTATGGAGTTCACCACCTCGCCGTTGACTTCCACGGTTATCCTGGGTCCCACGCAGGTGAGTGTGAGGTGATTCCACTCGCCGGCGGGCTTCATGGCGTTGCGCGAAGGTTTCGCCAGGTCATACAGGGCACCGGTGTCGTGGTAACCGGAAGTCGAGGTGTCATCGATTGCGATCTCCAATCCATTGAAACCGACATCCTTGCCGGACCGCGACTCCAGCGGGCTGGTGCGGATGAACACGCCTGAATTGCATTTTTTGCTGATCTTGAAATCGAGCGACAGGACAAAATCTCCCCGCGGTGTCTGATGGGTGAGCATGTAGTCGGTGGGGTGGGGATTCAGGGCACCATCCTGCACATGGATAGGAGGCAGGGGCTTCCTTTTGGGTGTCATCCAGCCCCGGGTGGTGGTGCCATCAAACAGCAGCAGCCAGCCATCCTTCTTTTCATCGGGGGAAAGCTGGTTGTCCTGTCCGGCGCAGGAAAGTCTCCAGAAAACCGCCAGAGCCGGGGCAAGGAACCACGGTTTTTTCATTCTGCACCCTGCACTTTCCCTAAAGATCCGCACAGCCGAAGGAATCCCTACAGGCTGCCCAGCCTAACAGACGAAACAAGAGTATTGGGTTCCGCGTAGCCAAATCGAGGCCTGCTGGCATGAAAATCCTCAACCCAGCCCTCCAGGCGGACCTGGACGCCGGCATTCCGGTGAAGCTGAACCTGGGTGGTGGGCTCCGGCCTTTGCATGGACACTACCTGCTGGACCTGGTTGACCTGCCCGGAGTGGATGCCCAAGCCGACCTGAATCAGCCGCTCGACAAACTGCCGACCGGGTCGGTGGAAGCGGTGCATTGCCGGCACCTGCTGGAGCACATCGACAACTTCCTGCCCTTGCTGGAAGAACTGCACCGGGTGGTGCGCCCGGGTGGGGAAATCGACATCCGCGTTCCGCATTTCTCCAATCCCTACGGGTATTCCGACCCGACGCATGTGAGGTTTTTCGGACTATATTCCTTCTACTACTTCGCCGACGACCGGGACCAACCAAGGCGGAAGGTTCCGGCTTTTTACAGCCGGTGTCGGTTCCAGGTGCAACGGATCCATATCCGGCTGATGCATGCCTCCTGGTTTGACAAGGTGGTGCGTTCGGTGTTGCAGCCGCTCATCAACCAATCCAGCGGTTGGCAGGACTGGTACGAGCGCAGGCTGTGTCGTTTGTTCCCCGCCAACGAGATCCAGTACCGGATCACCCCGGTTGCCCAAACGGGCGAAAAGGCTATCGCGCGGGCGGCCTGACTTTACCCCTCCCAGCCCTTACGCGGCTCGGGCCGTATGAGGCGGTCGAGTTCGGGCATGCCCTTCACCTTCAGGTTGGCACTGTCCCATTCCAGACGGGTGCCAGGCACCCGCAGTGACAGCACACCCAAAAGGACGGTTTCGGTCATGGGGGCCGAATAACCGAAGTTGGCCACAGGCTTGGGGCCCCCCTTGCAGGCGCGGATGAATTCCTCGTAGTGGCCGGGTGATCGTTCCATGGTCTTGGGCACCTTGATGGCCTGCTCGCGCAGTTCGCCCGGCAGGACTTGCGGCATGCCCCCGTGCGAGGAATGAAACATCTTGCCTTTGGTGCCAATGTAGAGCACCCCGTTGTCGGGCAGGCGCTGGCCGGCGGGCAATTTGGCGGGGGCGGGCGGCATAAGGCCACCGTCGTACCAGGTGAGGTGAACGGGGGGCCGGCCATTTTTGCCGGCGAAGGTGTAATAAATCACCGAAGCGATGGGGAATGAATCGTTGTTGGGTTTTCCATCCACCACGCTTCCATCCAGGGTGACGCGGGATTCCACCAGCGAAGGTGCCCCCAAATCCAACGCCCAGATCGGGTGATCCAGGATGTGGCACCCCATATCTCCCAGCGCCCCGGTGCCGAAGTCGAGCCAGCCCCGCCAGCTATGGGGAGCATAGGCCGGGTTGTAGGGACGGTAGGCGCGGGGCCCCAGCCAAAGGTCCCAATCGAGCGTGGCCGGTGTGGGCGGTGTGTCCTTGGGGCGGCCGATTCCCTGCTTCCACAGTTTGCCAGCCCGGTCACTCCAGGCGTGCACCTCGAGCACCTCACCGATCAGGCCCGAGCGGATCCACTCGTTGGTGAGACGGGCCCCCTCGGTGGCGTGGCCCTGGTTGCCCATGGATGTCATCACGCCGGTTGCTTGCGCGGTCTCATACACGGCCCGGCATTCGCCCAGGGTTTGCGTGAGGGGTTTTTGGCAATAGACATGCTTTCCCAGTTTGAGCGCGGCCAGGGTGGCGACGGCATGGGTGTGATCAGGCGTGCCCACGGAGACCGCATCGATATGCTTGGCCTCCTTGTCGAGCATCTGGCGGAAGTCCTTGTACCTGCGGGCACCTTTGTGGCCGCCGAAGGTGCCGGCTGCGCGTTGCTCATCGACATCGCAAAGTGCAACATATTCCGCACCCAGGCGGGTGAGGGTTGCCACATCTCCGCCCCCCATTCCACCCACGCCAATGCCGGCCATCCGCACCCGCTCACTGGGGGCGATGAACCCGGGCCCGCCCAGCACATGGCGTGGAACCACCGTCACGGCCATGGTTCCGGCTGCCAGATGGGAAAGGAGTTGCCTGCGGCTGGCCTGTTTGCGCCTGGGGTTATTGCGGGCCATTGGGGTCGCTCCAATAAGTGGGGCCATTTGCACGGTGGGATGAAGTCAGCAGTTTCACCCGGGTGGCACCCGGTTGCAAGGACTGGGCCATTTCTGGGGCCATTCTCATCTTTTGCTGCCGGTTATTCCGCCCTGATGAAGGTTTTGCCTGCTTTGCCTGAACTTCCGTCTGGTTTGAAACGGAGCTAAGATAGAGAAGCCCTCCCGGGCCCCAACTGGCCCACCATCCCGCCTGAAGGCGCTGCGGAAACCCTAGGCATGCTTTCCCTGCCAATCATTACCATGCTGGCAGCATCCGCCGTGTCTGCCGGCCCGGATACCGCTTTTTTTGAGACCAAGGTCCGCCCGGTGCTGGTGGAGCACTGCCAAAAGTGCCATGGCAGCGGCAAGCAACAAGCGGGCCTGCGCCTGGATGGTGCACGCTGGCTGAAAAAGGGGGCGGACACGGGCCCGGTGGTGGTTGCCGGGCAACCTGAAAAGAGCAGCCTTTTCACCGTGTTGTCGCACGAGACCGATGTGAAAATGCCCCCCAAGGGTAAACTGCCCCAGCAACAGATCGACGATATCGGCCGTTGGATCCGTGACGGGGCCGTGTGGCCAGACGATGGGAAGGCAGCGACAGCGGCTGTTCCATCGGCGGAATCAGCCCGAAAATTGCATTGGGCCTTCCGGCCCATTGCCAACCCTGCCCCGCCCGAGGTCCGCAACCCGGGTTGGGTCAAGGATCCTTTGGACCGTTTTGTTCTGGCCGGGCTTGAAGCAGCCAACCTGGAGCCGTCGCCGGAAGTGGACCGGGAAAAATTCATCCGCAGGGTCAGCTATGACCTGATCGGCCTGCCCCCCTCCCCCGCCGAGATTGATTCTTTCCTGGCAGACCAAAAAGAAGGAGCGCACGAACGCCTGGTGGATCGTTTGCTGGCAGACCCCCGCCATGGGGAACGGTGGGCCCGTCATTGGATGGACCTGGCACGGTACGCCGACACGAAGGGCTATGTCTTCCAGGAGGACCGAAACTATCCCTTCGCCTGGACCTACCGCGACTGGCTGGTCAATTCGCTGAACGAGGATATGCCCTACGACCGGTTTGTTTCCCTGCAGATCGCCGCGGACGCCATGCCGGATACAGAGCGGAAAAATCTGGCGGCATTGGGTTACCTGACCCTGGGGCGCAGGTTCCTCAACAACATCAACGACATCATCGACGATCGGATCGACATCACCATGCGGGGGCTGCAGGGACTGACCCTGAGTTGCGCCCGCTGCCATGACCACAAGTTTGATCCCCTGAGCATGAGGGACTATTACGCGCTGTACGGTGTCTACGCAGGCAGCACGGAAGACCAGCCGGATTTGGAAGACCCCAAGGGCCCCAAGGCGGATGCCTTTCAAAAGGAACTGGCCGAACGGAAAGCCAAGGTGGACCGGAAACTGGAGGATTACCGCAAATCGGTTCCGGAAAAACTGCGCAAGCAGGCCCATCTTTACCTGGTGGCTGTTAGAGATCAGGGGGCAGGCGATGGGGACAAGGCGCTGTCGTTGCAGTTCCCAGGCTTGATCCGCAAACCGATGATCGACCGGTGGAAAGCGTATCTGGACAAGGGTGCCCAGGCAGATGACGAGGTGTTCGCAACCTGGCGGGCCTTCGCACCCGTGAAGGTGGGCCGCTGGAAGGATGACGCTCCAGCCGCTCTGAAAAAGATGCAGGAGCGGGCGGAGGCTAAGAAATGGCCAGCCCCCCTCAAAGCGTTGGTGAACGACCTGCCCCAGCACCACATGGCCCTGGCCGACCGTTACAAGACACTGTTCGAGTTGGCCATGAAGGACACTCAAACCGCCGATCTGGCGCTGGTCCGCGTTGCGTTGGTGGGTGACAAGGCCCCATCGCAGGTTCCGGCCGGTGAGATCGAAAAATTCCTGGACCGGGCGGAGAGGAATTCGCTTCAGGAAGTGAAGAAGGAACTGGACGGCTTTGTTGCAAAAAACGCCGACAAGCAACCCAGGGCAATGGGCCTGAAGGAACGGGGGCCGCACAATCCAAGGATTTTCCTGCGGGGCAACCCAGGCAACCCAGGCCCCGAGGTGAAACGCGGCTTTCCAGAAGTGATCTCGGATGGCAAACCGTTCACACAAGGCACAGGAAGGAAAGAGCTTGCCCAGGCCATCACCTCCAGGCAAAACCCGCTGACAGCCCGCGTGGCGGCCAACCGGATGTGGCTGCTCCATGTTGGGCAAGCGATTGTGCGCACGCCGGGTGATTTCGGACTGCGAGGCGACGCGCCAACCAACCAGGCGCTACTGGATCATCTGGCCCACAGTTTCATGGCTGATGGATGGTCGATGAAAAAGCTGCACCGGAAGATCGTTCTGTCGGCCACCTACCGGCAGGGGTGCGAGAATCCCGCGGCAACAGCGGCCGACCCGGACAACCGACTGTTTGGACGGATGAACCGCCGAAGGCTTGAGTTTGAGGCGCTGCGCGACGGCATGCTGGCTGTGGCCGGAAGGCTGGAGGACCGCAAAGGCGGACCGGCGGTGGATCTGTTCGCCCAGCCATTCACCGGCAGGCGCAGCGTGTACGGCTTCATCGACCGGCAGAACCTGCCGGGAACCTTCCGCACCTTCGACCTGGCGAGCCCGGACCTGGCCACGCCGCAGCGCCACAGCACCACCGTGCCCCAGCAAGCCCTGTTCCTGCTCAACAACCCTTTTTCGCTGGAAATGGCGCGGTCCATGGCGTCGCGGCCGGAACTGGCCAACCTGGATCCGGCAGCCCGCATGGACGCGATGACCCGTTTGGCCTGGGGACGGCGGGCGTCGGAAGACGAAAAAAAGCAGGCGCTAGGGGTGGCCCAGGATCCGGAAGGCTGGTCGGCATTGGCCCATGTGCTCTTGTGCTCCAACGAATTCGCCTTCGCCGACTGAGCAGATCAACGGGAAAAACAACCATGAAAATCCCACACTCACTACCCTTACCCCTGCCACTGGACCGCCGCGGCTTGTTGCAGCGGTCAGCCCTGGGCATGGGCGGGCTGGCGCTTTCCGCGCTGCTTGGATCGGAGGCACGGTCGGAGGCTGACCGGTCCATCGCTCCACTGGCTCCCCGGGGTCCGCACTTCCAGCCGAAGGCGAAGCGGGTGATCCACCTGTTCATGAATGGCGGCCCATCCCATCTGGACACATTCGATCCCAAACCACTTTTGACCAAAAACCATGGCAAGGTGCTTCCCCGGCCCAACCTGCCCACCGAAAGAAAGACCGGTGCCGCCTTTGGCTCTCCCTTCAAATTTTCCAAGCACGGGCAGTCAGGTCTGGAGATCAGCGAGCTTTTCCCCTATGTGGCGCGCATGGCTGACCACCTGTGCGTGGTGCGGTCGATGCACGCGGATGTGCCCAACCACGAGCCATCCCTGCTGCTGCTGAACTGCGGGGACAGCCGGCAGGTGCGCCCAAGCATGGGCAGTTGGGTGACCTACGGCCTGGGCAGCGAGAACCAGAACCTGCCGGGATTCATCTCGATGTGCCCGGGCGGATACCCCATCCAGGAGACCCAGAACTGGCAGAGCGCTTTCCTGCCGGGGGTGTACCAGGGCACCTATGTGGACACCAACCACACCTCCCTGGAAAAGCTGGTCGAGAACGTGCGGGCCGCCACACCCAAAGAAAAGCAGCGCAAGCAGCTTGATTTGTTGGCCGCCTTCAACAAGCGTCACCAGGAGTCCCGCCGATCGGACCCCCGACTGGAATCCCGCATCCAGTCTTTTGAGCTGGCCTACCGCATGCAGTCGGACGCCGAAGACGCCTTCGACATCAACCGCGAACCCAAGCAAATCCGCGACCTGTACGGGCCCGGGTTGCAGGGCCGGCAGATGCTGATCGCCCGGCGTTTGGTCGAGCGGGGGGTGCGATTCGTGCAGGTGTGGCACGGCGCCGGGCAACCTTGGGACAACCACGACGATATCGAAGTCAACCACAGGCGGCTGGCAAATGAATGCGATCAGGCCATCGGCGGCCTGCTGCAGGACCTAAAGCAGCGTGGCATGCTGGAGGACACCCTGGTGCTGTGGGGTGGGGAATTCGGGCGCACCCCCACCGTGGAGTTGCCGACCGCCGGCGCCAACGCAGGCAAGATCAACGGGCGCGACCACAACCACCACGGCTACTCCATCTGGATGGCTGGTGGCGGCGTGAAGGGTGGCATGACCTATGGATCCACCGACGATTTCGGATTCCAGGCGGTGGACAAGAAGGTGCATGTGCATGACCTGCAGGCCACCATCCTGCATTTGCTTGGTTTCGACCACGAGCGGCTGACCTACCGGCACGCCGGCCGTGATTACCGCCTGACCGACGTCCATGGCCATGTGGTGAAAGACCTACTGGCCTGATCGCAGGCCTTCCTGTCCGCCGACCCGCTCCTGGCCCCGGGTGGTAGAATGCCATGGTGAAAGAGGGTCCGGCATGTCGCCCAAGCTGTCACCATTGATTTTGGCCGCAAGCCTGCTCGTCACCCTCACCTCTTTTGGCCAGGAAAAGCCCGCTGTTCCCAGGGATTTGCCTGTCGACCGGATCGCGGTGGACGGGGGTGAATTGCGCGGCCTGATTTATGGGGTTTCCGCCCGGGGGGAAGTCTGGTTCGCCTGCCGGAAGGTCTGGCTGAAAAAGGCATACCCGGAACTGGCGGCCCGGCTGGAGAAGGAGCAGGAGGAGCGGGAATGGGACCTGCGCACCGACTACATTCGGCGGCTGGCCCAGTGGGACAAGTCGCTGGAATCCTCTCCCGAAAACCGCCCATTGAAGGACTTCATCGACCAGGAAATCTCACGGATGGATCCCGGGCTGGGCACGGAAAAGCCTGCGTCCCGGGGGCCATTTATCCTGGTGAAGCTGGATGCGGCCCAGGCGCGGAAACTGGTGCGGGCCAGACCGGAACATCTTCGATTGGCCCTGACAGGCTGGAAGGAAGAGGTGGAAAGACTGGAGGAGCAACCGGCCGCCGCGACCATCGCCGAGCTGAAAAAGGATGGCATCCAGTGGGACAAGGAAAGCCCTGATTTCAGCAGTCGCATGCCGGGAATGCCGGTGGAAACCGAGAGCGATTGGGAACTGCGCAAAGCGTTCCTGGGTTTCGCAAGGGGCAGGCAACTGCGCTTTCAGGGCACGGGTGAAACCATTTTCGAGACTCCCGATGGCGGCGGTGCGGGTGCGGGGGCAGGCCTCGGGCTGGACCAGATTTTGGGCAAGTTGGGTCCGGGCATCCTGAACGGTGCGCTGGGGGAACTTTTGGGGGAAGCCGGGCAGGGGCGGCAAGACAACCAACGAGCGGCGGTGGAAGCCGCAAAAGTGGCCGATCAAAAAAAAATCCGTCAGTTCCGGCTGACCCGTGTGCAGCCCGATTTGGTCCGGCGGCAGGTGGTGGTGGAAGATACCCTGCATGCAAAATTGCCGGGCCCGAATGGTCTGGCATGGAAACAGATCCATCGGGAAGAAATCCAGGCCGACGCCGCCATCGCCCGGCCCCAAACCGAGGCAAGGATCCAGCAGGACCCCCGTGCGGGCCCGATGCTGGCTCAACTGCGTCAGGTGGGCTTGGGGGAAAAGCTGGACGAGGCGGTGCGGTTTGGCGCAGCCACTCTGGAGGCCCAGCAGCAGGCCGAAGCCGGGTTTCAGGCCGCCCTGAAGCGATACACCGCGCGGGTGGATGGTCCACCGATCCGCTGGTTGGCCCCTGCCGTTGGGAAAGCACCTTAAAACCAGAAAAAAGCTGCCCCAAACGGGCCGCCCATTCTGCTGGAATCGCCAAATTTTTCCACTATAATCAGACCGACCCATCTGAATTCGTGGAGGTCGGATGTTTTCCCAAACCGTGGAATACTCGCTGCGCGCGGTCGCTCACCTCGCCAAAGTCGCGCCTGCAGTGGTGAGCGTGCGGGAGATGGCCTCGGCCATCCGTGTGCCCGAGGCCTATCTGGCCAAGGTTCTTCAGCACCTGGCCGATTCAAACATCGTGGTGACGCGCCGTGGCAAGGGAGGTGGTGCCGCCCTGGCGCGCCGCACCTCGGATGTGACGCTTCTGGAGGTGGTCCAGGCGGTGGACCCGATCCATCGGATCAAGACCTGCCCGATGGGACTCTCTTCACACGGCTCAAAACTGTGCCCGTTGCACCGTCATCTGGACACCGCACTGGCCGCCATGATCGACGCCTTTGGAAAAACCACGCTCTTCCAGATCATGAACGACCCGGACCCGGTCAAACCCCTCTGCGAGGTGGAGTCACCCGGCATGGTCCAACTGGGAATGCCCTGCGCACCCGGAAGTCGTCAACCGGAAGCCAAAGGCTCCTGATTCGCTAGAATAACCATTGAGATCGGATGTTTTGTTGCCTATCGCTGGAGTGGCGGAATGGCAGACGCAGCGGACTTAAAATCCGCCGATGGGTGACTATCGTGGGGGTTCGAGTCCCCTCTCCAGCACTGCCGAAATGGCTGAACAAATGCCCCGAAGTTCCACCGGGGCGACGAAAGGTCGAGCGATGCCCCTGGAAAAGCAAGGTTCCCTCCAGTTCAACCGGCCGGAAGGGTGGGAGGTGGAACGGGAGTCGGATGCGGAAACCGGGGGTTGGCGCCTGACAGTGCAGAGCCCGGGCACCGCGTTTTTGCTTCTGTCCAGCCTTGGCAACGACATGGACGCGGCCCAGGCCGCCGAGGCCACGCTGGACTCGCTGAAGTCGGACTACCCGGGCCTGGAAGCGGAGGAGATCTCCGACAAGCTGGCCGGCGTGACCGCCACGGGCTACGAGGTCCAGTTCGGCTATCTGGATGATTTCCACACCTGTCAAATCCGCTGTTTCGAGACCGCCAACGACGGAACTGTCCTTGCACTGTGGCAGTTCAGCGACATCGACGCCGAGGAGTTCGAGGAGCCCCTGATTGAGGTGGTGCGCGGCATACGCCAAGGCTAGACAGCCGCCTCACCTATCGGGAGCATCGCGCAGGAAATCCGCCAGGGGATGGATCCGCAGGATCCGCTCGGGAGGAAATTGCCTGCGGGCACCGTCATCTTGAACAAGCACCACGCCCGCCAGGGAAACCTCCTCCACAACACCCAGGGCCACCCGGTCCACCGCCTCCAGTCGGGCTGGGTGGCCAATGAGTTGCAAGCCATCGCGCCAGGCGCGTTCCAATTCGGCCGTTTCCCGTCGCTGGATGGCGGGAAGGTATTGATCCATGCAATCGAGCAGGGCCTCGAGCACCTCGGCATGACCAGGCGCCAGTCCACGGGCGTACATGGCCAGCGAACCGCCTGTTTCCAGTCCCGCTTCCGTGAAATCGGATTCTGTTTGCGAGACATTCATTCCCACACCCACCACCGTGGCACGGCCTTTTTCCACCAGGATTCCAGCGATCTTTCGCCCGGAAAAATAGATGTCGTTGGGCCATTTGATCCTTGGTTTTTCAGGCAGCCAGCGGGAGGCCGCCTCGCGTGTGGCCACCGCGGCCCAGGCCGTCAGGAGAGCGGGCCTGCTGGCCTCCTGATCCAGGTCCAGCAACACGCTGACCAACACGCTCGACAAGGGGGGAGACGTCCAGACCCGACCATGCTGACCGCGCCCACGCGACTGGCCCCCGGCGCTCACCGCCACCCCGTGCAGGCCAGGGTCCCCGGCGATCCCGGCGGCGAGGCGCAAGGCCTGTTCATTGGTGCTGTCGAGGGTGTGGTGCCAATGGATTCGGTGACCGACTTGGCAGCCGGGACGGTGGATCACCCGGTCCGGAACGGGGATCCCGCCGGAAGGGTCCGTCATTTCACATCCGGAATGAAATCAATGGCCATGTCCAGAGCGGTGGCCTGGTGTGTCATGGCGCCCACGCTGACCCGATCCACGCCCGCCAAGGCGTAATCCCGAAGATTTTCGAGGCGAATGCCACCGGACGCTTCCAGCTTCACCGCGGGTGCAAGCTGATCGCGAATCGCCACCGCTTCCTTGACCAACGCGGGTGTCATGTTGTCGAGCAGCACGACGGTGGGAGATTCGGGAAGGACTGCCCGCAATTGATCCAGGGTCTCCACCTCCACCTCCACGGAAAGGGGAGGGTGCGCCCGGGCGTAATCACCCGCCTTGCGGGCCGCCTTCTGCGCCGTGGACGGATCCGCCCGCATTTTCCCGGCCAGGCAGGCCAGATGGTTATCTTTCACCAGAATCCCGTCGGCCAATCCCATCCGGTGGTTGGACGCCCCGCCGGTGCGCACCGCGTATTTTTCCAGAACCCGCCAGCCGGGAGTTGTCTTGCGCGTGTCAAGGACCACGCAAGGAAGATCGGCGATGCGCGCCGAGTATTGGTTGGCCAGAGTGGCCACCCCGCTCAGGCGCTGCAACAGGTTGAGCGCCGTGCGCTCACCTTCCAGAAGAGCACGCATGGGACCGCGCAACCGGGCGATCGGCATGCCCGGAGCGAGGGTGGTTCCCTCGCCCACAAGCGGTTCCACCTTCACGGCTGGATCGAGTTGGGCGAAAACCAGCGGCACCACAGGAAAGCCGGCCAGCACCCCGGGGGCCCTGGCCACCAATGCCGCCTGACCGCCCAATTTCTCGGGAACCAGGGCCTTGCAAGTGACATCCCCCTTCCGTCCGTCGGGAGCGGTCAGGTCCTCGGACAAGGCCAAGGTGATCAGGCGGCGGGCGGCCGATTCCTCAACGGCTCCCCAAGGCGCGGCGATGTTCCTGGACATGGGAGTCTTCCAACTGCATCCGGCATGAACGACGGGCTTGAAAAACCATGGATCCGCCCTTGCGGGCGAACAACCCTATCCTAGCCCACCATTTTCTCGCTGCCATGAAATACCGACAAAAAAACACCCCGCCTGGAAAACCGGCGGGGTGCGTCAAACGGCGGTTGAAAGGATCACTTGGTGAGCTTGTTGACATCCTCTTCGAGGGTGGCCAACTGGGCGTTTCCGCTGGCCACTTTCCCATCCTTGCCCACCACCACCAGATGGGGAAGCACCATCAGGCCCCATTCCGTGCACAGCTTGCCATCCAAACCGCCGGGTTGGTGCAGGTGGATGCCCGGGATGGGTGTGCGCTTCATCACACCCAAACCCTCGGCGGCGGTCTGGTCGCAATTGACCGTGACCAACTCCATTCCCTTGGCCTTGTATGACTCAGCGATCAGTTTCAGTTTGGCGAAGTCCCCAACGGTCTGGTTGTTCCAGCTCGCCCAGAAATAGACCACCAGCACCTTGCCTTGCACTTGGCCCATGTCGAAGTTGGCACCCGTGCCATCGAGGCTCACGCCGGACAAGGCGTATGGCTGGCCATCGCTATTGAGCCGGCGAATGGCGCCAGCGGCCTTCAGCGCCTGGGGTTTGCCAGCGAAATTCTTGCCCACTTGCTGGTACCAGTTCTTGGCATCCGAAGGCTTGCCCATGAACTCGCTGACCATACCCAACTGGATGAGCGCATCGGCCGTGTCGTCGGCGGTGGGGTAGGTGGAAACAAACTGGGTCAGCTTTCCGATCCAGTCCTGCTGAACCTTGGAAAAATCCTCCCCGGGTTTCATCAGGCGGATCGAATATTCCGCCTGCATCTGGCGGAACACCACATAGCCGGTCAACGGGGTGCCCGGGTTGGCCTTCACCAATTCGGTGGCCAGCTCCAGCAGGCGATTCATGGCGGCGGGATCGCCGGTATTGTTCGGCCCCTGGGCCGCCGAGGACAGGCTGTCAGCAATCTGGCGCAACCATGGGTCGCGGTCCTCGGGCTTCAGCTTTCCGGCGATTTTGGCCAGCAAGTCGGCGCGGGCCATGTGCTGCTTTGGGGTGGGGCTACCCTGGGCAATCTGGCGATCCAGCGCACCCAAGTCCTCGACCATCTTGCGCAGGTCGGGATCCTTGTCGAAATCCAGTTTGCCAAGCGGTCGCGTGCCGGCGGTCAAGGTGGGATCTTCTTCCGTCAAGGCACCCAGGGCGGGCCCCTCGACCACCCTCCAGGCGGCCCCAACCTGGACCATCTCACCAGTCTGCAACCATTCGGTCTTGCCTGCGAGATCCAAAAGGATGGTTCCCCGCCGATGGCGGATCAGGTCGTACCTGCTGCCAATCTGATCGGCAGGCAGACACTGGGGCACCCCCAATTCCAGATGCAACCAGCCAATGGCCCCGGCAGGCAATTTTCCAGCGGCCTGAGAAAAGCGACCGGCCGCGCCGGCCACCTTGTCGGCCCATATGGCCGCCTTGTCGGGGTTGAGACCCATTTGTTTCAGGTCGTTGGCATTGAGCAAGAGGGCGTTGAAGCGGGCCTGATCCCGCGCGGAAAGGGCCCTGACCATCTCTTGGGACAACTCCTCGGGGCTGATGACCTGCCAAGTGTCGATGGTGCCGTCCCCGTTGGCATCTATTCCCCACCGGCTACCCGCACCGTTGAACCAGCGGTATTGATCGGTGGTGCCGTCAAAATTTGAATCTATCTCTCGATATATCTCTATACCATCCTGATAATAACTTCGCACATCGCTTTTATTGTCATCATTGGTGTCAAAAAATCGGCGCAGAGGTTGCCCGGAGGTATCTCGCAATAGCCATCCGCTGCCTTTTTCTTGGCCCTTGATGAGCTCCACCTTGCAAGAGGACTCATCGCCCGATTTGGGCATGGAGGGGGAAATCCCTTCCTGTTTTGGTTTGAACTGTAGAATTTCAACAGGGGTGGGCGGGGCCGCTTGCATAGCGGCTCCCCCTGCCAGGAGCGCGCCCAACGCACAGGCGCGAACCAGTCCGGCCCGGTTGGGTTGGATCCTGATGGGTGTGTTGTTGCCGGCTGGAGCGGATTGAAGCGGGTTCATCGGGCCGATCCTTCACGCGAAGCGTTGGAATCCGGTGCCACACAGGGCTCCACCAGGGCCGCAAGGTGTGGACCACTCAGATTCAATCGGCAAAGGAAGTCGTGGGAGATCAAGGTTTTCCCAATCCGGGCAACCGGCCGGACCGGCAAGTTTTAGGTCCAACTGTTTGAGGGGAAAAGGCTTACAGCTGCGGAGGGTTGACAGGTTTTCGGGGGACACCTACGATCCAAATCAAGGCAACGCCAGGAGGGCGGTGCTCAGGGCCAGGAAAGCGCCTGGCCCCGGGTAAATGATGGATCAGGGAGGATCGGTTGCCTTAGCTATCCAGGCATCCAGGCTAAACGCCTGTTTTGCGTGGTTAATTTGGGCTAGCCAAACCTTTCAGCAATCTGCCTGCCACCCGCCGACCCAGCACAGCCGAGTCGCCATGCGACCGGGCCTGTTCTCGGCAAACGGTTAGACGCCCACCTTCCGCGTTGGCGGGGGGAAACCAGGGGGTAAGGTCCTGTGCTCCAGGATGCTGTCCAGCGCGTCAAAACCGCCAACGACATCGTAGATGTCGTCGGTGGTTATTTGGCCCTGCGTCAGGCCGGGCGGGTTTTCAAAGCTCTGTGCCCCTTCCACGATGATCGCCGCCCTTCCTTCGATGTCGATCCCGACCGGCAGCGCTACCGTTGCTGGGCCTGCGGTGAATACGGCGATGTGATCAGCTTCGTGCAACGGATCGAGAGGCTGGATTTCGCCGAGTCGATGGATTTCCTGGCCCGCCGGGCGGGGATTTCTTGGCGGGAAAACGAGGATTCCTCGCAATCGGCCCAAAAGGCGAGGCTACTTGAAGCCTGCGAGTGGGCACAAAAACACTTTCAGGAGGCGCTATGGGAGCGCCAGTCGGGCAAGGGTGCCCGTGATTACCTCGAAGACCGGGGGCTGGAGGAACAGACCCTGCGGGATTACGGCGTGGGCTGGGCACCCGCCGGTGGGGATTGGCTGTTGCGCCTTGCGCAGCGGGAAGGCATGGACCTGGACCTGCTGGAAACGCTTGGAATCATCGGGAGGTTAGACGAGAGGTTGTTCGATCGCTTCCGCGAGCGGGTGATCTTCCCGATCCGCAATCCCAGGGGGCAGACAGTCGGGTTTGGTGGGCGGGTGTTGCCCGGGACCCCCACGGCCGAGCGGGCCCCCAAGTATTACAACTCGACCGACTCGGTACTTTTCACCAAAAGTGAACAGCTTTTCGGTTTGGACCTTGCGCGGGAAGAGGCCAAGAAACGGGGCTTCCTGGCAGTGATGGAAGGCTACACCGATGTTTTGATGGCCCACCAGCAAGGCATCCTGAATGTGGTTGCCACGATGGGGACGGCGCTGAACCACAGGCACCTGGGCCAATTGCGGCGTCACACGCAGCAGGTGGTGCTGGTTTTCGACGCCGACGCGGGCGGCGACGGCGGGGTGGAACGCGCACTGAGCCTGTTCGCCCAGCAAGAGATCGAATTGAGGGTCTCGCGCCTGCCGCAGGGGTTGGACCCTTGCGACTGGCTGCTGAACGAGGGCCCCGGCCCGCTGAACCGGGCGCTGGAGGAGGCAAGGGACGCCCTCACCGTGGCGATGGACAAATGGTTCCCGCCAGGGGTGGAGGAGCGTGTGGGAATGTCCCAGGCCGGGTTGGACCGGGTGCTGGGACTGCTGGGGGACGGGGGACCCGCCGGGTCCTCCGCCAGCGTGAAGCGCGAGCTGCTGATGGGCAGGCTGGCGCGCAGGTTGGGTCTCAGGGAGGAGACTTTATGGCAGAGGAAAGAGGAACTGGCCAAGGCGCCCCGCGCGCCGGCCCGGAATGACGCCCGGCAGGGCGCCGCGACACCCGGGGAGGCCGTCATCGACGAGGCGGCGATGCCCATGGTGGAGCGCGAGTTGCTGGCCGCGTTGTTGAGCCACCCGGATTGGGTCGAGGAGGCGGCGCCCATCGTGGAGCCCGCCTGTTTCAGCCACCCTGTGGCCAGAGGACTTTACGAGGCGCTTTTGGGGCTTTTGCGGTCGGGCCAGCGGCCCGATCCCGAGGGGTTGCGATCGACCCTGAGTCCCCAAACACATTCCGTGGTCCTGCGGCTGGGTGACATGGGCCAGAGCAATCCGGAACCCAGGAAGTGGTTCGAGGGATTGGTCGAGGGCATTGCGCGGCGGAATGTCCGCGTGAAAAGCGCCACTGTGCGCGAGGAATTGGGTCGACTCGCCCACGCGGGCGACCATGAAGCTGCGCTCGAGGTGCTCAGGCGCCTCCAGGA
>Ga0315905_10000258_pt1 | contig 57548 bp, 28 predicted proteins | sample LakEriMetagenome_5_FD_203522 | JGI IMG/M metagenome (GOLD analysis project Ga0315905, IMG submission 203522) | Freshwater fungal communities from buoy surface, Lake Erie, Ohio, United States - Buoy 4 MA121 | ecosystem: Environmental > Aquatic > Freshwater > Lake | place: USA: Lake Erie, Ohio...
TTCTCAATTTAAAAATTGAGGTTTTCATCTGGTCTTTACTGTCGCAAAGACTTGTCTGCGACAGCGAAGAAAACCTTGCTTCGCCGCCCGTACGGGATGGAGCGAAGCTCTCTTCACACGTAAGTGTGGAGAGGTTTTCATCTGATCTTTACTTTCGTAAAGACTTGTCTACGACAGCGACGAAAATCTTAATTCGTTAGGAGTTACCACGAAGTGGTACGTGCGAGAACTTCATTCGTTTTTCTTACAGTCTTTGATAGAAAATATAAAATTCTAGATAGTTTTCAACTTTGTTTTGACTTAAATTTTCATTTTTACCCCCAGGGGAATTCGAATCCCCGTTTTCTCCGTGAAAGGGAGGTGTCCTAGGCCTCTAGACGATGGGGGCTTATAATTTTATTTTACAAAAAAATAAATTCTTTGTCAACTTATTTTTCTTTATTATTTAATTATTTCACTTTTAATATATCTAACTTACTTTTTAACAAAAAATTTTAGAACCGATTAAAACTTCTATTCGAATATTTCTCTAGTTTCAAAGCGGGTAACGCGACTCGAACGCTCGACATCCTCCTTGGCAAGAAGGTGTTCTACCAACTGAACTATACCCGCGTAAATAAATATAAATTCAGTCTATAAAAAATTTTTTGAAAAGTCAAATCGCAGCGAGTAAACGTTTTAACCTTGAATTTTTGTTTTTATTTGGTAAGAAAAGATGATTTTTGGAGGAACTTAATTTGTTCCTCCAAACGAAAATAAATTATACAATTCTAAATTCGATTTTAAAAATAGATAAATTTAATGCATAAATTTTTTTATTAAGCTTATCTATCTTTGAAATCGATTTTATTTATTATTCAATAATTTCAGTAACAACACCAGCACCAACAGTACGACCACCTTCACGAATAGCAAAACGCATACCTTTTTCAATAGCTAAAGAAGCAAGTAGTGAAATATCCGCTAAAATACGGTCACCTGGCATAGCCATTTTGTTTGAGTGTTCACCTGCAACAGAAGAAGGGTTTTTCATTTCCATGTGGCTAAAATCCACAATTTTCCCAGTAACATCACTTGTTCTAACAAAAAACTGTGGTTGGTATCCTGCTAAGAATGGTGAGTGTCGTCCACCTTCCTCTTTTGTAAGAACATAAAGTTGAGCTTTGAATTTCGTGTGAGGAGTAATTGAACCTGGTTTAGCTAATACCATTCCACGCTCAATATCTTTCTTCTGAACCCCACGTAATAAAACACCTACGTTATCACCAGCCATTGTTTCATCTAAAGTTCTTTTGAACATTTCAAGTCCAGTTACAACTGTTGATTTTGTATCTTTTAAACCTACAAGTTCAACGTTTTCACCTACTTTAATCGTTCCACGCTCAACACGCCCAGTTGCAACAGTTCCACGACCTGTAATTGATAAAACATCTTCAACTGCTAATAAGAATGGTTTGTCAGTTTGACGTTCTGGAGTTGGAATGTAAGTATCCACTTGATCCATTAAAGTTAAAATTTTGTCAACCCATGGGTTATCACCACGTTTCGTTGTTGGGTTTTCAACAAGAGCTTCAAGTGCTAATAAAGCAGATCCAGTTACAATTGGAATTTCGTCACCAGGGAATTCATACTTATCAAGTGTTTCACGAACTTCAAGCTCAACTAATTCTAATAATTCTGGATCATCGACTTGATCTTCTTTGTTTAAGAATACAACCATATTAGGTACACCTACCTGTTTTGCTAAAAGAATATGTTCTTTTGTTTGAGGCATCGGACCATCTGCACCTGAAACAACTAAAATAGCACCATCCATTTGAGCAGCTCCTGTAATCATGTTTTTAACATAATCGGCGTGACCTGGACAGTCAACGTGTGCATAGTGACGTTGTTCTGTTTCGTATTCTACGTGAGCAGTGTTAATAGTAATTCCACGTGCTTTTTCTTCAGGTGCTGAATCAATTTCATCATATTTTTTACCAGCACCACCACCTTGAGCTGCTAAAGCCATTGTGATTGCAGCCGTTAATGTTGTTTTTCCATGGTCAACGTGACCAATTGTTCCAATATTTACATGGGGTTTTGTACGTTCAAATTTTGCGCGAGCCATTTTAAGATGTATCCTTCAGTTTGTTTTGTTTAAACAATTTAAGAAAATTGTTTATTATTTCTGTATAAACCAATTTTTAGGGTGTAAGTATTTTTTGTTTTTAATTCTTATAAAAAATAATAACATAAATTTGAATAAAATATTCAAAGAGTTATAAGTACCTCTAAATTTCTGGATTAAACATAAATAATAATAATAAAAATCAAGTATTTTCAATGTGCTTAAGTTTATTTTCAAATTTTTGAAAATAAACTTAAGCATAAACTTTTACAGAATTTACCAAATAGAACATAAAAGTTCACCACCAACACCTAATGAGCGAGCTTCTCGGTCAGTTAGAATTCCACCCGGAGTTGATAAAATAACAATTCCAGCACCTCCTAAAATACGAGGAATTTCTTTTGAGTTTGAATAAATTCTTAAACCTGGTTTACTAATTCTTTTTAAATTTGTAATACAAGATTCTTTTCTTTTTCCATTTAAAAGTTGTTTTGAACTATATTTTAATCGTAAATTTAAATATTTTGAATCTTCAGAAATTTGAAAGTTTTGAATAAATCCTTCTCTTTCTAAAATCTGAGAAATTTGTTGATTCATGCGTGTTAAAGGAACAGCCACAATCGTTTTTTTGGCCATACAAGCATTTCGAATTCTTGTTAACATGTCACCAATAGTATCGTTTACCATATTGATTTTTTTTATTATTTTTATCATTCGGAAAATAAGAATTTTGAAATATTCTTGAAAACTTAACAAATCTTTTTTTACGGGCAAGCTTTTTTGACAAGTTTTTAGAGATTTCATTTTAAATTTGTAAATCTCACATTAAAACAAAAAAACAAAACAGAATATACTTTTTTCAGTGAAAAATTATTCCATCTTTCGAATTCAAGAAAGACGAAAGCAAGAATTACTCAAAAAAATTTGATTCAAAGATGGATTTTAAAAAAAGCTTACTTTTTCCTTAAAAGCTTTTTTTATTAAAGATCTTTATTTCATTGAGATTTGAAAGAAAAATTCTTTTATTTCTCAATTTGCTCTTTAATAAAATAAAGCATAAGGCCGTATTTTTTCATTCAATGAAAATTGAAATTTTCTTATTGAGCTAAGATGTCCGCATAAATTTGACTATTTTTTTGAACATCTATAACTTTCCTCCTCACACTAAATTGTGAAGAGAACTTTGTTCCTCCCTTTTTGATGACAGAGTAAGCATAGAATGAAATACTCAAATTGTTGAATTGAACAGGTTGGAAAAAAGTTTAAAAAATATTATTATTTTTTAAAAGGCATACCAAATTCTTTTAGTAATGAAAAACTTTCTTCCTGATTATTTGCACTTGTAACAATACATACGTCCATCCCTCGAACTTGATCAATCTGATCATATTCAATTTCTGGGAACATTAATTGTTCCTCTAGACCTAAACTATAATTTCCATGTTTATCAAAACTTTTTGGTTGAATTCCTTGGAAATCACGAACTCGAGGTAAAGCTAAGTGAATTAAACGATCTAAAAATGCATACATACGCTCACCTCGTAAAGTAACACATACTCCTACAGGCATTTGTTCTCGAATTTTAAAACCTGCAATTGATTTTTTTGAACGTGTAATTACACCTTTTTGTCCTGCAATAATACTTAATTCTTTTAATGAATTTTCTAAAATTTTATTATTTTGTGATGCATCACCAATTCCACGATTAATGACAATTTTTTGAATTTGAGGAACTTGGTGAATGTTCTCGTATTTAAATTGTTCCATTAATTTCGGAACAATTGTTTCATTATATAATTTTTTGAATCTTTGTGTCATAGTTTTTTTTAAAGTTGAAAGTTTAGTTAATGAATCAATTTTGTAAATTTCTTTTTTGAACAGAGTTCTCTCAACAAGCACAATTGTCTTTACTCTAGTAAAAAATTCGAGCCCTTAAGAAAAACCACAACCAACGAAATAGAGAAAATCTTTAATTTTTAGATAACTTCAGGAGCAAGAGAAACAATTTTCGTAAAATTACGATCTCGTAATTCTCGAGCAATTGGACCGAAAACACGAGTTCCTCGAGGGTTCCCCTCTTTGTTGATAACAACAGCAGCATTATCATCAAAACGAAGCATCATACCGTTAGAGCGACGAACACTTTTACTTGTTCTAACTACAACAGCTCTTACGACATCGGATTTTTTTAAAGGCATATTTGGAATTGCGTCTTTTACAACTGCAATAATAACATCACCAATAGTCGCTGTTTGTCGTCCTCCACCTAAAACTCGAATACACATTAGTTTTTTTGCACCACTATTATCTGCCACATTTAAGTAAGTTTGTGGTTTAATCATAATTTTGAAAACTTGATTTTTTTGACTTTATATTCATCAATGAAGCAGCGGGTATTTTATCTTGTTTTTCTATTAAGATCAAACGAAATCTCTCAAAAATCAAGAGTATTTTTTAGAATATAAACTCTAAAATATTTGACTACTTAATATTAAGAAAAATCAATTGTTAAATTTCCACTTAAACCTTTAAATAAAAAAAAATTCAAATCTAGTCCATTGCCATAAGGCACGGAAGAAAAACTTTTGAATTTTTATTTTTGAAGTTCAGCTCGAACAAATTTTGTCTTAATAGGCATTTTGTAAGAAGCTGTACGAAGAGCTTGTTTTGCAATTACATCTGATACACCTGTAATCTCATAAATAATTTTTCCAGGATGTACTACAGCAACCCAATACTCAGGATAACCTTTACCTGAACCCATACGAGTTCCTTCTGGACGCATTGTTACAGGTTTATCCGGGAAAATACGAATCCATAATTTACCAGTACGACGAACATAACGTGTTAATACTCGACGTCCAGACTCAATTTGACGAGACGTAATCCAACAAGGTTCTAAAGCTTGTAAGCCGAATTGCCCAAAAGCTAATTTATTACCTCGTGAAGCTTTTCCTCTTAAATGACCACGGTGATGTCTACGAAATTTTGTTCTTTTTGGGCTAAGCATATATAAATCAATTTTATTTTTAATTCTGTCTATAATAAAACCTCAATTTAAAAATTGAGAACTTCGTACCTCTGACTTTTTTTATTTTCTCATCTGTTTGACTTTCAATATATATTGAAAAGATTAAGGTCATTTAGTAGTTGTTAAAAAAAATGATTTTTTTATTTAACGCGTAAATTCAAGTTTTAATAAAACAACAAGACAATTTTAAATTATTTGAAATTTTAAAAATAAAAAGGAATTGTTGATTAAACAAGATATAAAGAATTTGATTTTTAAGTTCTTTATTCAATAGAATTCTTTTTCTGACATTAAATTTGACTTATGATAAAAGAAACTGCAAATTCATAGTCAGTTTTAAAGATATAAACAACTTTAAAGGCTTTTGTTCGAACAAAAGCGAAAAATAAAGGCGGCACCCAGATTCGAACTGGGGAATAAAGGATTTGCAATCCTCTGCCTTACCACTTGGCCATGCCGCCGATTTTTGAATTTGTATAAAACTTTTCAACAACTAAATATATATGTATATATTATAAAATATTTCAGCGAAGTTCTTTCCACAATTGTTTGTGGCTTTACGTCCTGTACAGGACGCAAGTTTGTACCCTAGTATAGGAGAAGAATTTTACAAAAAACTTTATATTTTTATTTTTTTGATTTTTGTGTTTGCTAAAAAACAATTTATCACAAAAACTTGAATTTTGCTATAAAATATTCTATACGTTTTAAAACCTATAGATCTGTATATTTGAAATGACTTTATTCTAAAATAAAGTCATTTCAAATATAAAGTTTTATTTTTTAATTAAGAAATTTTGAAAATATTCATTAAACTTAAAATTGAATAGAAGCATTTTGAGATTTTTGAAGTCTTTTTCTTAAAACACGTAAATTATGTTTTTGAAGTAGATATTTTTTTGGTTGAATTTGCCATTCCTGAATTGCTTTTCTTTTTTTCTTTTTCGTTTTTCTTGATTTTGTTTGTCGATTTGTGTCTAGAGCAGTATTTGTCGAAGTTGCTAAAATAGGAGCTTTAACAAGCTCAAATCTTAAGTAATCTCCAGGCCACGTGAAACCACCCGCTTTTGGTTTGTAACGTAAAACAGGACGAATAACTTGACGTTGAACTCGTCGACGAAGTTGTCGAATTCTTACGTTTTCATTACGATTTGCTGTAGATTGTTTTGCATTAAGTTTACGCTTTTGTTTCATATCAAATTGAGATGATCTGGCAATGTTTACAAAGTTTGGTGGCGCAGGTCGATCTCTTTCTAAATCAGATGAAGAAGAAAATTTATTGAAAGTCGAATCGTTCATTTGTTCTCGGAATGCTTTTCTTCTTAAAATAAAGTTTTCATTTTTGTAAAAATGACGTTTTCTATGATATTTACGTCTTGGTTTTACTCTTTTTCTTAAGGTAAAATCTGTCATTTGAGTAAATAATTGATTTTGTCCTTTTGTTTCATTACTTGAACCCGAAAATGCCGGAGTTTGATTATTTTTTCTTAAGCGACGTCGAATATAACGGTCACGTGGTAATCGATAACGTTTATAAAATACATAAATATAATGAACCGGTAAAACTTGATTTGTTAAAGGACCTGAAGGGAACCAAACGGGTGGTCGAGGGTGTTTTTTAACACGTTTATAGCGTTTTTGGCTTCGACGAAGTTGATTCTTTGTTGTCTCATTTTGGTTTGAATGAATTTGAGATAAAGCTTTTGATTGTAAGATTTTTTCTTGAACATTATAAGATAGAGAGAAGTTTTCTTTTTCTTGATTTCCTTTTTGGGCTAGAACTGATAAAGACGAATTTTGAGTGAAATTTGTCTTCGATTTTACTAAAATTGGTTTTGTTGTTTGTTTCGAATGTCTAAAATGAAATCTTCGCCAACCAATAGGTGAAAACCCGTCCATTCCTAAAGCAAAAAATTGATCTGGATCATATGTCGTAAATGGAACCTGCCAATATAAAGTTGTCGCGGCATTCATACCTTTGAGTGGGGCTGTAAAGAAAGTGTTATTTTCATCTGTGGATGTGAAATTTGTTTGCTGATTTTGAATAGATAAGAAACGATTTGTAATAACAAATTTTCTTAGTGATTCATCCCAACCAGCATAAAAAGGCATTGGATTCACTTTTGATTGATTTGAGAGTTGAGGTTTTCCGCGGATTCCTTCATTAGTCGCAAAATTTTGGTAAAAATCACCGTTGCTTTCAGCAAATTGAGTTTGTTTTGTTAAAGTATTTTTTGTCATTTGCGAAATAAAGTTTTTATTTTGATTTTCCATTTCAAAGAGTTTTGAAGAAGAGTTCTTTTCTTGTTCTAATTTTTCTACGCTTGTTTCGAATTGTTTTCTTTCCATCTCTTTTTCTTCATTTGCAGAAGAAGCTGACGATGAAAGAGAAAGCGCAATACGGATCGCTTCTGGTGTTGCTAATGGTTTATAATCACGGTCTCCAATTTGAAGTTTTTGACTTAAATTTTGATTTCTAGAGAAAATCGAATCACGTTTTAAAATTTCATTGCTTGAAAATTTTAAAAATTCGTCTTTCCATTGCTTAGTGGAAATGTTTTCTTTGTTAGCAGCATCAGAAATTCCTCCCCAGACGTCGTCTGGAGAGAATTTCATTCCTGTTTTCCAATTTTTCTCTACTGTTGTTTTGAAATTTGGTAAGAAATGTTGCCACCACCATTGTTGGATTTTCAATGTTGCTTCTTTACGTTTATAATCTTTCAATAAATTTCGAATTTGACCTGCTGCATGACGGCGGCGTTTTCGTTGTTTTCTTTTATTTTGGGCAAATCTTTGTTTCTTTTCTTTCCAAACCCTTTGTTTATTTTGGCGGATTCGACGTTGTTTTGTTTCTCTTGGTAAAAACTCACTATTTGGGTCATAGTTTCGTTTTGTAATCATTTTAAAAATTTCCATTTTTTTATCCACGCGTTTTGCATCTTGTGTTCCTGGTTTTGCCACATCGTCTGATGCAGAACTACGACTATATCTTTTTAAAAGTTTAAACTGACGTTTTAATTTTTCTCCAAGTGTGCGCTTTTTAATCGGACCGCGGTTTTTAAAACGACGGTAACGACGAAGACGAGTTCGTTTTCTTTTAAATTTTTGAGTCGTATATTGCTCTGCAAAGGTAGAAATTTGCTCTTTTATCCCGTGAGGGCCAGAAAGAGACTTACTACCTCCTGAATTTTCTTGATTTTTCCATTCATTCCAAGATTGAATTCGTTTTTCATTTTCATTCATTGAATCACGTTTTTGTCTTTGGTTTAACAGAACAGAAAGAGTTGTTGAATCTGAAGTTAATGTTTTTTGGTTTGTATTTTTTAAACGTTTCAATGTTTTACGTGTTTTTTTGCGTTTTGATAAGGCAATTTCTTGTTTTCTCCACGTTTGTTTTGAATTTGGTTCTGAATTCTCATAACCAAAAGCGGAGTTTCGGATTTTTTTTAGAACAATTAAAGGTTTTGTAAAAATTGTTTGGAAAGTTTGTTTTGATAAATATGTAAAAGGTGTAATTGTTTTATAAAATGTAGAAAGAATTTTACTTTCTTTTTGATTTTTTTGAATTTCTGCGAAATCTGATGATCTTTTATCTTTATTTAAAGAAGATTTTAAAACCTGTTTTAAACGATTTTCAATTTCAAAAACCTCCAATTGTTTTGTTTGAATACGCTTATCCAAATGAACCTTGAATTGAGAATGAAATTTCCCGACCTTTTGCGCTGAAAAATTTGAGTCTTTTTCACTTTTTTCGTTCTTGAAAAGATTCAGTTTTGGCATATTGTTACGAAGATTTGACTTTAATAACATTGTTTCAGGATTTTTTTGGAACAGAATACTCTCTTTTACTCCTTTTTGAACTGCTGTTGTTACACCTTGTTCATTCGGAATGTTTGAGTATTTTGTTTTGTCTAAAAACCAATTTTTCAAACGTTCAAAACGTCGATTTAAATAATTTTCTTGACGTTGTTGCTGTTTATTTCTTTTTTCGAAATGTTTCACTAAATAATTTTTTAAAGATTCTTGATCATAAAGAGTATTTTGACATTTTTTAAGGAATTCAATCCATAAATTTTCTTGGATTTCTTTGATTTTTGAAGATTCCATTGAAGTAAACGAATTTACCATAACAATGTCTTTTTGTTCTTGTTTTGAAGTTGACATTCCATTCAATAAATATTGTTTTTCTTGACTAAGGAAATCCTGTTCATTTGTCACGGGGCCAGATCCTCTTAATTTTTGACCTTTGAATAAAAATTTTGTTAACTCCCAATAATTATTTTCGGCTAAAAGTTTTTGAATAATTTCTTCTCGTAAAGGAGTCGAGTCCACTAAATATTTACGAATCACATTTTTTGATTGATCTGTGAAATCCGCTCCATTCGTTGAACTTTGTTTGAATTCTTTTTCATTTGGCGATAAAACAAAGATGTCATCATCAGCCAGAAGCTCTTCATGAAAAAGTGATTCTGCTAAAATTGAATTTGTTTTTGTATTTTTATATTCATTATAAAGAGGTTGATCAAATCGTAAAATTGAATTTTCGTTTTCTGCAGAAAGAGAACTTGGTGTCATTGCAAATAAATGACGAACTTTTTTAAATGTCCCTAAAAATTGCTGCGAATACATTCGACTTGCAAAACTTTTTGTCCCTCCAATTTTTGCTTTCATTGTACGGTAATGTTGCATATAAGTATACCAACGTAATGTTTCATAATGTTCTGAAAGTAAAAAACGACGTAAATGTAATAGTTGTTCTTCTTTTTTTGTTAAAAAATAAGAATTTGGTTGACGACGAATAAATGAATCCACATCAAATTTTAATAATAATCGATTAAACGGTGAATAATACCAATGTTGTAAAACATCTTTATAAATTTGTGAACGATAACGAGTTGCTCTTTTACTTACAAGTGAATAAAAATGTGTAGGCTTTTGAACGAAGTTCTCAGTCGAAGATTGAGGAATTTCTTCATCCATTAAAGCTACACCTTTTGTTTTTTGACGAATATTTTGTTTACGAACAACACGTGGCCCTTTACGACGAGCTTTTCTCATTGTCGCGGTACGCATTGTGCGTTCCCAACGCAAAGTTGGTTTATAATAATAAAAGAATCGTTGCATCATTGTTCGGAAATAAGGTGCATTATTTTCGACACCAAATGATCGATAAACATTTGCTCCATAAAATTTAAGTCTTTTTTGAAAAGCTTGTTCTTTTTTTAAATAAAATTGAATCGGATGGAATAAAGTAAAAGCTTTAAATCCTTCGCTATTTGAACTCTCTGAACGGCGTTCTGTTGTTTTTTCATTTTGGGCCGATGAGGATGTGAAATTCGAACCAGAGTTCATTTCATTTCCCCAAACGGGTTGAGTTGCACTTAAAGTTTCAATTTGCTTTGATGATTTTTGATTTGAATTATCTCTTTTGTTTTGTTGGAAAAGAGACATTTCTTTATTAGGCACATTTTCTTTTAAAAATGCTTTATATCTTAAAATCTGACGATCTTTTTTTGAAAGATTTTCTAAACTTTCTTGTTTTTTTGATGAATCAAAAACCGAGAAACTTGAATTTCCATTATTTTTTCTTAATAAAACATTATTGTAAAGACGTCTGAATAAATTTTCTTGAGATCGTTGTTTTTGGTCAATAAATTCATGGGACATTTTTGAAAACATATATTTCCAGCGTTTTGAATAAATTGCCTCCATTCCTTCAGCAGAAGAAGGCACAGAGGAGCTTGGTAGAAAACTTGGTTTTTGTTGAAATTCCGTTGCAATACTTGAAGATTTTACACGGTTATTGACTTTTCGAATAAATTTTCTTAATGCAGAATATTCTTTTACAAGACCTTGTTTTGGTGTTTTAATTGTTGTTTGTGCATAAATTGATTGGTTTTGATTTTCTTGATCTTTCCCCGTGAAATTGAGTGATGAAAAAGACGAAGGTCCTCGTTTTTCTGTCCTGTTAAGACTCCCCGGTAAAATCGAGAAATTTTGTTGTGAATTTTGATTCGCAAGGACTGCGGAGACCTCTTCTCCTTTTGTAATATTTATTGAACTGATTTTACGATTTTTCTTGAATTCATGGAACTCTGGATGATAAACTTGTTCAAATAAAATTCGGAAAAATTCCACTCTTGGACCCATGAACGATTCCAGCCTAGGGCGAGATAATTGTTTTTTAAAAGAGCGCATCCAAGGTCCTGGAAAGAAGCGGAAATGAACTCTATGATTTCTCATTTTTCTTCTTAACCAAAAACGGTCAAATCCATAATTTAAGTCTTCAATAGTGAATAAATCATAAACCCCTTGATCGTAAAGTGAGGCATCAAACGTACGATAACGTCTTACACGACGTTTCCATCTTTCTCGTCTTCCATGGCGACCGCGATTACGTCGAGTGTTACGATCGGAGGCTTTTGTGTTTAGAAAGGATGTTTCTAACAGTGATTTTTGGTCAAGAAGTCGGTCTTCGTGAACAAATCCAAGTGGATTTGTAATTGTATAATCAATACCAAAATAAGAAACACTTGAAATTGCACAAATCATTGTTAAATAAAGGAAAATGAAGTTAAATACTTTTGAGTAAACACCTGTTGTTAATTTAAATGATGAAACCATCCACATATAAATTCGAAATGCGGGATTTTCCCAGAACCAACATGTAAATTGAAGTAAACTGAAGCTTCCTAAAAAAATTCCAAATAAGTAACTTCCATGAATTCCTAGGAATTCACCAAACGTTTCTGTTGGAAAACTTTCAACAAATGTTGAATCTGAACCAAATGATAAATTGCTAATAAAAGGGTAAATATTACTTTGTTCTGTGAAAGTTAATAGAAAGTTTAAAAGAAAGATCTTTTGTTTTGATAAGTCTTCTAAAACAACACGTTTTTCTGAATAACTATCCCACATATATTTAACTAATAGTAAAAATCCAAGAATGTATCGTAAAATATCTAGGGAAAGCCATGGAATCATGAAAAATCGAAGACCAAAAGTTAAACTTCCAATCCAAACAATATTTCCTGCGATTGTACCAAGACCTGCAATATAACCAGCCTCTAAACCTTGCATTACAAATCTTCGTAAACAAATTAAATGGGCTGTTGAAGTTGGTAGGAATAAAAAAAGACTATTTAAAATTCCAATTGAAAATTTTTCCAAACAATAGAAAATAACGTTTTGATTTCCATAGGAAATTGGAGTTTCTAAAAACGTAAAAGCATTATGAAAATAACCATCAAATACTGAAATTTCTGAAATCATTGCTGATGCAATGTTAGGAACAATTACTGGGAAAGAGTAAATAGATTGTAACCAATTAAAGCTAAAAATATCAATTAAAAATTGTTTAATTAATAAAACTGAATAAGTCACAATTGCTCCGAAATTTGAGTAACTCGTTAAAACGGATTCCATGTTAATATTTAAAGAATCCGTTTCCACTAATTTATGGACAATTTCAACATAATCTTTTACTGCTGTGACCATTGATAAGATCGCAAACATGACTATGTTTCCTTCTTTGTTTATATTATCTTTAGATTCTCTAGATTTAGAGAGCTTGAGATTTTAAAAATACATTTTCTCCTTTAGAGAAAAATTAATTCATAATTATGAAATTTGAAAAAATTTATAAATATTTATTAATCTGTTTTTGAATTATATATTCAATTTATTTTTCACATTTTTATAAAAAATAAAAAACATTGATTTTGTATTTTTATTCATATTTTAGTATATGTGAAAGATTGATTTTTCTCGTTTTAAACTTCCAAAGTTTAAAAAAATATATTATTTATTCTAAGTTGTATTAATTTTCTGTCTTTAGAGAATAAAAAAATTTTTACAAGACAAATTTATTAGGAATTCCGTCTTTTTGTATAGACAGATTTCCATTCTTTTAATCTTTAATATTCACTTCATTACTTCGCTCTTATACAAAAAGAAAGTGAAAACTTTAAATTTTAAATGAAACACTTTGTTCTTTATTATTCCGCGAGGAAGCTGCATAGAAAAATACTTTTTTTTTAAGACTATTAAAAAAAATGTGATTTCAATATTAAAATAATTGTAACACAAAATTGAAAAAATTAAAAGGATTTTTGAAAGTTTGAAGAGTTTTAACTCTAAAATGTCATTTATGACTTTAGGTTTTTCCTCAAAAAGTGGTTTTCAAGGGGGTGAGTCTTTACCTAACAATTTTTAAAAAAGTGAAATCAAAAAATTTAAGAGACAAAACAAAAGTTTTTGCATCTCTAGAATCCACAACAAACGCTTGCAATGAATCCACTACTTCGAAGGAATCTACTAGTGTGGAAACGAATGAACGTAGTGATGTACTCTTACTTAATGAAGTATAGGTGATTCGATTTTGGTCAAAGTTGTCTATGAAGCGGTACCACATTACTAGTAAGTGTCGTATAATTCTGGTGGCTGAAAAATGAAACTAAGAGGCCGCCCTCTCGAACAACCCCTCGTTCCCGAACCGTACGTGATAGTTTCCCATCATACGGCTCTCTAGTTATTCTTTGGAAAATAATTAGAGACTCGGACGTTATACTGTCTTAATCCTTTCTCTGAATACGCTTCTATTCGGTTCTGTTCGTTTGTTTGCTGTTATTTCGTTAGCAATTGTTTGTCGAAGTTCGGAATACTGTTACTGTTGTCTTCTGAATCTTGCGCGGTAGTTTCTAACCAGCGAAGCTCTTACTCGAACTGGGAGTCTTTCGTTATACGTCTGGAAGTCTGAGGCCCAAAGCTTGTCTTCTAAGCTTAAATTGTTTACTTCTAGCAACATTGTTCTTGCTAAGTTCCCTGCTGGGGCGTTGTCACCCATAGCCAGCATAAGATCGATAATATCGTCTTTTAGTGCTCTTGCCAGTTGTCTTACTGTAACTTTTTCTTGTCTGCACGCCGATCTGATCATGTCGGTAGTCACAACTGCTGACCCAACCTTGATTGCTTGGTTTCCTGGTGCTTTGGGGCTAGTAGCTCCCTTTTGCAACAAGAGTGCGATTGCCGCAAATGTCTCTTTTGGTTGAGCGCCTTTTCCTGCATTGGCATTGATGATCATTACGATTTTTGTACATGTTTCTCTTGTGGTTTCCCCGACTGTGTGAGATGTCTCCACTTTTACGGCCCCCGATCTTACCAGATCTTGGGCGTCATTGGATAAATCCTCTAAGCTAAATTCTTTAGCCTCCTGGGTACTACTTTCTCCTGTTTGTAACTCCTGTTTATCTGTAAGTTTGTCCTGATTTTCTGTCATTTTTTGTTTTTCCTTCAGTTATATAATTTTTTCGATATTCTATTTTAACTTTTCGTGATTCGTTGTGCGAGATTTTGTATTCTGTTGTCGTTAATATGTAGCTAGGTCTGGATCGTAAATGTCACTCAACCCAATGGAATCATAAAGACCCCTATGGATCCTGATGTGGCATACTTTGCAAACCGGGATTTGTTTCCGATTTAAGTTGCTGAGAATTTTTCCAAATCCAATAATCTTTCCTTTTCTGACATGTTTTACGTGATGCATTTGTACCTCTTTGTTTGATCCGCATACTACGCAATGGCTGGTTAATTTGTATGCTGTTCTCCAGTTGATTCTGGGTTGTGTAAAGTCTTGGTTTGTGTCTATTGCTTTTCTAGATTCTACCACTTTTCTGTATGCGTGTTTGGCTCTTACGGGAGTCATTAAGTAGACCTTTCTTTCTTTTGTTTCTGAGTCTGTTTTCTTATGGCTTTTGACCGCTAGTGGGCGTCCAAATTTCTTAAAGATTTTTCTAATCGAGCAGTTATACTTATTCGCTAACGTGTGATAGCAGGATGAGTTAAGCAAATATATGTATTTGTATAATTCACTAAAGTTATTAACAGACGGAGCGAAATAGTTCGTAAAGCCTGCGATCATGTAATTATATTGTTGTACAATTTGGTATTCTGTTAATGTAGTCATACTTCTCTTTCTGATTCCTCTTAATCCGGTTTTGTCAATGAATCCTTTATACTGATATCTGAATTCCAGTCTTTTATAATCAATACCTATGATTAAATTATTGCCGGTCGTTCTTCTTACAAATCTTTTCAACATGAATTGATTCTGATATCTTAAGCTGGATACGGGAGCTTTTCTGTTTCGATTTAGCGGGTCAATGCCTACGCTGCTAGTTTCCCGAATGGACTTGTATTTCCTCTGATTTTTCTTCGCGTAATATCCGAGTCTAAACCCTAGGAAGCACATCACATCTTTCTTTAAGTTTGTAATCTTTGTCTTATCTTGGCTTAATTCTAATTTCAATTCTTTTTCTAAAAATGATGCAATATCCGATTTTATGTCGTCTATTACTTCTTTCTTGACATTTGATAGCAAGACCCAATCGTCTGCGTATCTCACATATAGAGATCTGAGTAGCGTCTTGGATTTGTCTGTATATGGAACTTTTAATCCTCTTTTCCTTGCTTGCTCGGCCGTTTCTACAATCTTGTCATATTTATTCTTTTCTTTTTCTGGCCATTGTTTATAGCTTGAGTACCCTTCGTTCTTCATTGCGTCTGCCATGACTCGAGCTTTATTGCGTTCATATTTGGACTTGTTTGACCATTTCATCCACTCAGGATTTATGGCTACCTTCTTTCTTGATTCTTGAGCGTTTAAGTTTTCGATCTTTTGCTTGATTCCCGTTAGAATGTATTCGTCCAGCTTAGACATGTATGTATATGTTAAACAGGATAGGGCTGGCAATACCTCCTTGGGGTGTACCTAGGAAGGTATTCTCGAAGTGTCCCTTATGGATCGCTCCCGATTTCATTCCATTTACGATAAAGTCTACGAAAGTCGTGTCTGAAATCGTTTCTAATAGTATCTTCTTCATGATGTCATGATTGATGTTATCGTATGCCCCCTTGATATCCCCTTCGATTACCCATTCAAGGTTTACTCCGACCATCTTTAGTTTATCGATCGCTTGATGCGTGCTCTTCTCTTTTCTGAATCCGTAGTTTGAGTCTAAATGTTTTTTGGTGAACATAGGATCGTATATGGTGTCGAGAATCATTCGAATCATCTCTTGTACTATTCCATCAGAGGGTGGTATTAGATACTATTGAATTCCCAGATAGGTTCAATATCAGCACTATCCTAAGAATTCGCAGACTCATTAAGAATAGGTTATACCCCTGGGGAAGTAGCAGTAGAGTCTACGTTCCCAAACCTGGAGTCAAAGATAAAAAAAGACCCATTATAATTCCTTCACTATACAGAGAAGACTTCATCGTCCAGGCAGTCTCCAAACTCCGAGGAAACAAAGGAACGGGGACTCCCGGGGTAGACAACCAAACCCTTGATGGACTTGGCACAATAGAATTAGGAAACATTATCGAACAGTTAAGATACAGAGCATACAAATTCAGACCTGTTAAAAGGATTATGATTCCCAAGCCAGGTAAAATAACTAAGAGACCTTTAGGAATCTCAACGGTTAAAGACAGAATTGTCCAGGAAATGATTAGGAATATTTTGGAACACATCTATGAACCGGTGTTTTCGAAAGAACAGAGCGACTTGAATTACGGTTTCAGACCAGGAAAATCTACGCATCAAGCGATTACTAGGCTTAAACAACAAGCGCAGGGAATGGAATGGTGCATCGAAGGAGATATCAAATGTGCTTACGATAACGTAAACCACAAAATTCTTATTAATATCTTATCTGAAATGATCGAGGATAAAGAACTGTTAGACATTATCAATCAAGGTCTAAAGAGTGGCAATGAACTCGAGTATCAACCTCACGATCAATACCCTGCTCCCGAACCGTACGTGCATGTCGCCACGCATACGGCTCTCCATACGGATTTAATAATTAATCGCTCGTTTTTCTGTTTCTTTTGATACCGGAAAATTTGTTTATGTTTGTTTTTAGTTTTCATTTGATGGTTTTCTTTTTGTCCATTTATTTTGTTTGTCTCTTTTATCTCTTAATGTCCGACTTAGATATTTCTTTCTTGATTTCGTTTTTCTGTATTGTTTGCTACGTCTGTATTTCTTATTTTGTTTTGAATTGTGTAATTTTTCTTGCGTTTTTATACTTTTCCTTTTTTGTTTTCTTTTATCGTTTTTTGTTCTTTTAACTTGAAAATCTTTCTTGAAAGTTTTCTTTTAACCATTCTGCTGTTCTTGATGGTGTATTTGGGTTGAATGTTTGAAAGTTTGCACAATATACTAACTCTTCTAATGTTGCGTCTGGGATTTGTCTTTGCATTTGTCGATGTAAGTCACCTTCCAATTCCAATTTCAAGCATACTGCTGCAATTTTATTTGCTTCAGCCCTTGCAAATTGTCTAATTGTGCCTCCGGCTTCTCGACATGCCGTTCCTAATGCCATTCCACTGACTGTTACGTTATTGTATGTTCCTGTGACTCTTGATGCTGCATTTTTATTTGTTACACCTAGTTGGCATGCAATAAATGTTGCAACTTTAATGTCGTCTGGATCTTTTCCTGGGAATTGTTTTGTTTGTAAATTGTCATAGACTTTGTCTACTTGTTTTTGTGACATATAACCTGTGTTTCGTTCGATATCCTTTGTTTTTGACTTGTCTACTTTACTTAGAAAATCTTCTGATAAATCGTTCATAAAAATTTTTTTGTAAATATTCTCTGTTTATGATGTATGTTGTTTTTCAATTTGTTGATTATTTGGCTTTAACTGTTTATTTTACATTTCTGCTAAAATTGGGTCGTAAAATTCACTTAATTTCATTCCGTCGTATTTTCCTTGGTGAATTTTAATGTGACATTGTTTACAGCATATAATTTGTTTTCTGTTTATGTTTTTCATAATTTCTGAAAATGGTGTTAATTTTGTTCCTGTTTTTTTAATGGCTTTGATGTGATGTGATTCAATTGGATTTGATTTTCCACCTGTAGTTCCACAAATGGTACAATATTTATATAATTTATATGTTGTTCTTAAATTTATTTTGATGTTTAAAAAATCTTCTATTGTTTCTTCTTGTTTTGTTTTTTTGTTAAATCTTTTTCTTGTCGTTTCCATTGTTTCTAAATATTCTGGAAAATTTGTTATTAATTCTCTTGTAATAATTTCGTCTTTTTTGTTTTTGTATTTGTCAATCCATTTGATGGTTAATTTTCGTCCATATTGTTTTGTAATTTCTGTTATTGATGTTTTTTTTCTGGCTGCTAAAGTTTTTAAACATGAAAATTTAAAAATGTAATGGTATCTTGATAAAGTTGATTTTAATGTTATCGGTTTATAGTAATAATTGAATATGCCAAAAAGCATTTGGTTATATTTTGTTACAATTTCATGATCTTTTAATTGTAATAATCTAGTGCTGTGAGTTGGGTATTCTTTATTTTTTGTTACATAGCCTTTTAATTTTAATCTGTTAATTACTCTTTCATGATCTATTCCAATGAATATATTGTAAGATGCTCTGGCTTTTACAATTGAATTTCCTCAAATATATGTAGTGGTGTTTGCTTTTTCTTGATTGTTTTTAATCGTAAATCCTAAAAATTTTGCTTTTTCTTTTGTGATATCTGTAATAATTGTTTTTTCCTCTGATAATGAAAGTTTTAAATTTTCATTTAGCCATTTATTTATTTTAATTTTAATCTCCTGTAATTTTTCTTTTTTTAAATTTGTTAAAATAATCCAATCGTCTGCATATCTTGTGTATGTTATTTTAATTTCTTTTTTTGAAATATCTTTTGATGGTGTGTTACTTCTTGAAGTAATTAATTTGTTTTTTTCTTTTTCTAACGTTTTGATTTTCTCGTATTTTTCATTGTCTATTTGTTTTATTTCTTTTACTGGTGTTTTAATTAATCTTTTTAATTCTCTTCTGATTGATTGTATTCTACTTTGTATTTTGCTGTATTTTAATGATTTTGCTCTATATGTTCTATTTAAATTTTCTGTTGTCTGTGTATTTTCTATTGTTTCGATTATATATTTGTCAAATTCATTCATATATATATATTGAATAGAATGGGCGATGCAATTCCACCTTGAGGAAATCCCCTTTCCCCAGAACAAAACGCCAGTGAAGCCACTATTGATCCAGCTTTATTAGAAGACCTTATTAACTTCGATACATCAAGTATTCTCGAAAAGGAGTCAGCAAAGAATGTTGATAAGTCACAGATGAAAACCTCTCTTAGCTTCCCCTTCGGGGCTGCGAGTCTTTACGCTAGTAAAGACACACTTACGTGTGAAGAGAGCTTCGCTCCTCAATTTTAAAATTGAGAATTCCGGACCTTTGCAGGATCGTAAGTTTCCAGGTTAAACCTAGCATTCTATAGAGGCAGGTAGGGTGTCTTAAACAGTTTGGTTGTTTAGCGGTCTTTACGTTAGTAAAGACTTATTTTCCGCAGGTTCTGCTTTTTATTTTTGTTTATAAAACTACAAAAGTGCCGTCTTGACAAAAAAAAAATGTATGTTAAATCCAAATTCAAGGAATGTTCAAAAACCACAAATCAAACAAACTCAAGTTTAAAAAAGATTAAATCTTTAATTGAGGTCTGTAAATTTATTTACAAATAAAGTCTTGAATTTGTGAAAATCGTAAATCTATTTTTGGAGAGTTTGATCCTGGCTCAGGATGAACGCTGGCGGTGTGCTTAACACATGCAAGTCGTACGAAGTTTATTAAGACTTTATGTTTTTTTAAACAGCAGTGGCGGACGGGTGCGTAACGCGTAAGAACTTACCTTTTGGAGGGGGATAACAATGGGAAACTGTTGCTAATACCCCATAATGCTGAGGAGCTAAATGGTGAAAACCGCCAAGAGAGAGGCTTGCGTCTGATTAGCTTGTTGGTGGAGGTAAAGGCTCCCCAAGGCGACGATCAGTAGCTGGTCTGAGAGGATGATCAGCCACACTGGGACTGAGACACGGCCCAGACTCCTACGGGAGGCAGCAGTGAGGAATTTTCCGCAATGGGCGAAAGCCTGACGGAGCAATACCGCGTGAAGGAAGAAGGATCGTGGTCTGTAAACTTCTTTTCTCAGAGAAGAATCTTGACGGTATCTGAGGAATAAGCACCGGCTAACTCTGTGCCAGCAGCCGCGGTAATACAGGGGGTGCAAGCGTTATTCGGAATAATTGGGCGTAAAGCGTCTGTAGGTGGTTTTTGAAGTCCACTGTCAAATCCCAGAGCTCAACTTTGGACAGGCAGTGGAGTACTCAAGGGCTCGAGTTTGGTAGGGGTAGAGGGAATTCCTAGTGGAGCGGTGAATGCGTTTTGCCATGTGGAAATGAAAGTTTCCATTTAAAAGCTGACTCATATTGGAGAACACTTCTTATTATTAGAAGCAATTCCAAGGGAAATCTTTGTGATAAACAAAGAAACCCTTAACGACTTCCAACAATATTTTCTATAATATTATTGGGGAATTTAACAAAAAAATATACATTTTTGATAAATTAAAACGTCAGCCATCTTTAAAATTCATTGAAATGAAATTAAGGGTGAAGGTATAGTCTGGTCCTACATGCAAATGTGGGTGTTACGGAAATGCACAGAGATTAGGAGGAACACCAGTGGCGAAAGCGCTCTACTGGGCCAAAACTGACACTGAGAGACGATAGCTGTGGGAGCGAATAGGATTAGATAGATCCTGCCAGCTCGTTAAATAAAGGCAAAGGGTGTCCTCTTAGATGGTAACATCTGATGAGAATTCAGTTAATTCGGGGAATTTTCAAGTCAAATTCAAAAAATCCCGAGGGAAGCGACATAAGTTAAGCATGTTGAACCCGTAGAGACTAGATTCCACCAATCTAAACATAAAGACTTCATAGACACAATTTGTATTAATGAGTCTACAGTTCTTAAACAGCTGTTCAATTGTATATGTTTAGTAATAAGGTAAATCAGCAACGCTGAATTGATGAAATGAAGTTCTTTCATTCTTCAAATGATATAGTCCAACCGAGTAATGAAGATTATTCGATATATGACCCTAGTAGTCACAGCCGTAAACGATGGATACTAAGTGCTGACAACATCAGTGCTGTAGCTAACGCGTTAAGTATCCCGCCTGGGGAGTATGCTCGCAAGAGTGAAACTCAAAGGAATTGACGGGGGCCTGCACAAGCGGTGGATTATGTGGATTAATTCGATGCAACGCGAAGAACCTTACCAGGGATTGACATGCCAAGAATTTCTGAGAGATTGGAAAGTGCCTTTACGGGAACTTGGTCACAGGTGGTGCATGGCTGTCGTCAGCTCGTGCTTTGAAGTGTATGGTTAAGTCCAGCAACGAGCGCAACCCTTGTCTTTAGTTAACATTCTAAAGAGACTGCCGGTGTAAGCCGGAGGAAGGAGAGGATGACGTCAAGTCAGCATGCCCCTTATATCCTGGGCTTCACACGTAATACAATGGCAGAGACAACCGGAAGCGAACCTGCGAGGGTAAGCGAATCTGACAAACTTTGCCTCAATTCGGATTGTAGGCTGCAACTCGCCTACATGAAGCCGGAATCGCTAGTAATCGCCGGTCAGCTATACGGCGGTGAATACGTTCCCAGGCCTTGTACACACCGCCCGTCACAGGCTGGAAGTCGACTCTACTCAAAGGCAGGACGTTAACCATTTGGAGGCTAATGCTAACAGTAGGGTTGGTGACTAATCTGAAGTCGTAACAAGGTATCCCTACTGGAAGGTGGGGATGGATCACCTCCTTCTTAATATTTTATATATACATATATTTCCCTTACTACGGTAAGGGATCTTTTCTTTCTTTAAAATAAGAGCAAATAATTTGTTCTTATTTTAAAGAAAGAATTTTTCTTAAATTAAGAATGAAAAGAATAATTGGACTATTAGCTCAGCAGGTTAGAGCGTATGCTTGATAAGCATAAGGTCGCTGGTTCAAGTCCAGCATGGTCCAGGTTTTCTATCAGGTATAGAAAACTTTACAAAGACTTGCTTTACACGTTAGGGGGTATAGCTCAGTTGGTAGAGCGCTGCCTTTGCAAGGCAGATGCCAGCGGTTCGAATCCGCTTATCTCCACTTGCTTCTCAATTAGGATGCAAGAAATAAAACAAATAAAATCTTTATTTTTAATTATTTAAAATAAAGTTTAGGTCAAATAAACGAAGGCTCACGGTGGAGACCTAGGCACTCAGAGACGACGAAGGGCGCAGGTACCAGCGATATGCTTCGGGGAGCTGGCAACAAGCTTTGATCCGAAGATCCCCGAATAGGGCAACCTTTTAAACTTCCTATGAAATTCATAAGTAGGAAAGAGTGAACCCGGTGAATTGAAACATCTTAGTAGCCGGAGGAAAAGAAAGCAAACGCGATTCCCTTAGTAGCGGCGAGCGAAATGGGAACAGCCTAAACCCTATTTTATAGGGGGTAGTGGGAAGACAAATAAATCAAAAAAAAAACAAGACGAAGCAGCTGAATCCTGCACCATAGATGGTGAAAGTCCAGTAGTCAAAAGTTATTCAATCCTGTCAAATCCCGAGTAGCATGGGGCACGTGGAATCCCGTGTGAATCTGCGAGGACCACCTCGTAAGGCTAAATACTACTGAGTGACCGATAGCGAAATAGTACCGCGAGGGAATGGTGAAAAGAACCCCCATAGGGGAGTGAAATAGAACATGAAACCGTCAGCTGACAAGCAGTGGGAGGGAGTTGTTCCTGACCGCGTGCCTGTTGAAGAATGAGTCGGCGACTTAGAGGAAGTGGCAGGGTTAAAGAGTTACATCTGGAGCCCAAGCGAAAGCGAGTCTGAATAGGGCGTTACGTCACTTCTTCTGGACCCGAACCCGGGCGATCTAACCATGACCAAGATGAAGCTTGGGTAACACTAAGTGGAGGTTAATCGAATCGTCTTAACTTGAAAATAAACTGAGTTTATTTCAAAGGATTACAAAGATCAGGCCTCCTTTGAATAGAAATATTCAAATAAAAAACTGGCTCATATCGGGGAACTCTTTAATTAGCATAAAGACAATCCCGAGGGAACTTCGTACTCTATATTTAAAAGTGCGAAATCCCGTAACGACTGACTCAAAATCGAAACAATGTTTCGACTCGAGGAGAGTAAAAGACAAGTCTTTTACTAACACGCCAGTAACCTATAGATAGATAAAAAGATTCGAATTAGGTTAAAGGTATAGTCTAAATTATAAAAACCTTCAAAAAAAAGGTTTATTAATTGCTGAACCCACCGATGTTGAAAAATCGGGGGATGAGTTGTGGTTAGGGCAGAAATTGTAATCGAGCTCGGAGCTAGCTGGTTCTCCCCGAAATGCGTTGAGGCGCAGCGGTGACGAAATTTGAGCTATCGAGGGGTAAAGCGACTGTTTCGATGCGGGCTGCGAAAGCGGTACCAAGTCGTGGCAAACTCAGAATACTCGATATTGCTTTCCGTCAACCAGTGAGAATGTGGGGGATAAGCTTCATATTCAAGAGGGAAACAGCCCAGATCACCAGCTAAGGCCCCAAAATGGTGGCTAAGTGGAAAAGGATGTGAAAATGCTGAAACAACCAGGACGTTCGCTTAGAATATTAGGCCGATTGTAAGAGATTATTCACCTCGCTGTCTTGAAAACACAGAGAAGTCAATAGTTTGTTTCAATTTGAATTAGGTAAATTGCAAGGAGGCTTAAGATAAATCATTGTATTTATGAAAAAAAGATCATATTTTTTTCTTCAGAAATATAATATTTTCCTTATGTTAATTTGCAGCAAAGCTGTTATTAAACAGATATTTATGTACAATTTAGGAAAAATTATTTAAAAATCATTGATAATCAAAGTTAAAAATGATAAAAAACAAAACCCCACTCTGGGGTCTAATCCACGAATTTAATTGTTTTATTAAAACTCCTCGAAATGTAATAAATTTCTTAGTTTATTCAACAGAATGTCCAACGACTAGAAATATGAAATTTCCACGATTGCCTAAGAAAATGAAGAACTTAAATTCTTTATTTTAATGACATAGTCTGATCTGCCGAGAAAATTTAAAAATAATCTGCAGAAGCAAGGAGTAAACTTCCTTGTATGATGTTTATAATATAAATAAGCATCACAAAATCAAATATATTCAATAGACTCGATTTTGAAACATAATGTAGAAGCAGCTGCCGTTTAAAGAGTGCGTAATTGCTCACTGGTAAAGCGTTATTGCGCCGACAATGGCCGGGACTAAGCCACCTGCCGAAGCTGTGGGATTTTTTATTATAGAGAATCGGTAGGGGAGCGTTCCTCTGAGGGTGAAGCTTTCGTGTAAACGTTAGAGTGGACGCAGAGGAAGTGAGAATAAGTCATTGTTCTCACTATAAACAATCAAGTGAATTGCAAGAAGGTAAGCATAAATATGTTATCTTTTTAAAAGATAACACATTTATGATGCTAATTTGCAGCCAAGCTGGTGAAATATCAACTGTAACCAGACGGCTCAACGACTAGGAAGTGAGCTAGAAGTGCGATAATCTTCCCAAGAGTGCTTGATAGTTGTTCAAACGAAATCGTAAGAGCAGCTAATGACATAGTCTGAGCTTTAAAGAAACTTAAAGAACGGCGAAGAGTAAGTTCTTCACCAATAACAAATTTGGTCGACTTGAGTAACGAAAACATTGGTGAGAATCCAATGCCCCGAAAACCTAAGGGTTCCTCCACAAGGCTCGTCCATGGGGGGTGAGTCAGGTCCTAAGATTCGGCCGAAAGGCGTCGTCGATGGCAAACAGGTTAATATTCCTGTACTAAACTGAATGGGTCCCGAGTGACGAAGGAGGCTAAACAAGGTCTGTGTATGGAATACAGTGGAAGCGTTCAAGCATGTAGAATGAAGAAAAACTTTCTATACTAGTGTGAGACGTTATCCCTCTCTCCGGGATTTATTCCGGTTGGGAGCTTGTGATGTCAAACTTCCAAGAAAAGCTTGTACACCTCTTTATTGATAAAACATTCAGTTTACCTGTACCTGAAACCGACACAGGTAGGTAGGTAGAGAATACTAAGGGGCGCGAGAGAACTCTCTCTAAGGAACTCGGCAAACTGGCCCCGTAACTTCGGAAGAAGGGGCGTCGCTTCAATTCTATTGAATGCGATCGCAGTGACCAGGATCTGGCGACTGTTTACCAAAAACACAGGTCTCCGCAAAGTCGTAAGACAATATATGGGGGCTGACGCCTGCCCAGTGCCGGAAGGTGAAGGAAGTTGGTTATTGTATTTTTACAAGAAGCTGACGACCGAAGCCCCGGTGAACGGCGGCTGTAACTATGACAGTTAACAATTTCAATTAGGGCTGTCGTTAAAGATGACTGTATGCTGGAACACCCTTAAGATTTTAAAAATCAAATAACTAAAAGTTATAGGGCAATCAGCAGGAAATTATTTGAAATTTTTTAAAAAATGAAAAAATAAACTCCTCAGAGACTATACGTCATCCTTTTTCGTTCAATTTTAGAATTTAAAATTATGCAACAACGAAACTGAAGATATAGTCCAATCTTACATGAGAATGTAAGCGAGTTCCCTGTAGAAATTTAGGAACTCACAATGCAACCGCCTAAGGTAGCGAAATTCATTGTCGAGTAAGTTTCGACCTGCACGAAAGGCGTAACGATCAGATCGCTGTCTCGGAGAGAGGCTCGGTGAAATAGACTTGTCCGTGAAGATGCGGACTACTAATACTTGGACAGAAAGACCCTATGAAGCTTGACTGTATCCTGGAATGGGGTTCGGGCTTTTCTTGCGCAGCCTAGGTGGGAGGCTTTGAAGGTATCCTTCCGGGGGTACTGGAGCCGTCAGTGAGAGACCACTCTGGAAAGGCTAGAATCCTAATGGTGATCCTTGAATCAGGACACTTGACAGTTTCAGGTGGGCAGTTTGTTTGGGGCGAACGACTTAATTTTATGGGTCCCTTCTTCAGGAATGTGGAAGAGCAAACCTAGCTATATGCTGGAACCTCTGTGCTTATGATAAATTTTATTACAAATATAAACCGTTACCACGAAGGGGTAACCACTAAGTGGTTACCCCTTCGGGTTTACCCCTTTGGGGTTACCAATATTTATCAGAGAGCTGAAAAGTCTTGGGTACTCAATAAATGAGTGAAAATTCCAAGAATGCAGACAATCAGCAGGGAAGTCCTCTGCGTTAATGACGCATGACCCCTCAACGACTACACGCTGGGCACCCAAATTTTAACAAATTTGTTAAAAAGGGTGATGATATAGTCTGAGCTAATATGAGAGTATTAGACTTTCACGTTGGCTTTTTAGGAAATATAATTATCCTAAAAATCTTGAAAGATTGTAATATCATCTTTCATAAGTAAGGAGGCTTACTTGTGAAACAAACAAATTGATATGTCAATTAACACTACTGCCCAAAAGGTAACGGAGTTGTGCAAAGGTTCCCTCAGTCTGGACGGAAATCAGACGTGGAGTGTAAAGGCAGAAGGGAGCTTGACTGTAAGACCTACAAGTCAAACAGGGACGAAAGTCGGCCTTAGTGATCCGACGGTGCCGTGTGGAAGGGCCGTCGCTCAACGAATAAAAGTTACTCTAGGGATAGTTAATGATTGTCCTACAAATCAGAAATGATTTGAATTGCGCAAAAGCAAAGAGAAACAACGTTCTAGTTTGTAAAATTAAAACATTTTACAAAATCTAAACATTCCTTTAGAAGAACAAAACCGAGTGAATTGCAAGAATGCACAAATGAGTTGGAAGCATATAAAAACGAAATTTCGCAAATTTGCAACGAAGCTGAAATCGGGAGCAATTAAAAAACAAAACGATTCAGACCGTTCAACGACTAGAAGGTGACACAAGCTTACAGTGAATAATCCTTTCAAGAGTTCTCGGTGAATTTCCTATTTTTGAAATTCATGACATAGTCTGACCTTTGACTAGAAGTCAAAGATAAGATTCCTTAAATGGATCTTGATAACAACGTGAACAGGCTAGTCTTCTCCAAGAGTTCACATCGACGAGAAGGTTCGGCACCTCGATGTCGGCTCATCACATCCTGGAGCGGTAGTACGTTCCAAGGGTTGGGCTGTTCGCCCATTAAAGTGGTACGTGAGCTGGGTTCAGAACGTAGACTTACTGCGTTTGTTTGTAGCAATACAAATAGTAGCATTGGCTTTTATCGGTGAAACCGTAGTCAACTTGCGATAAGTTGACATGGTAATACCGAGAGAACAATTTTGTCTTTTAAAAACTATGTTTATTAAAAGATAAGATTTATCTTGTAGAGACTTCAAGAATAAACTTGAGATATACTTTTTAGTATTTTGCTAAGAAAGTGTATAATACGCCAACTCCTTGCTTTATACGTTAGGATGAAGATATAGTCCATGCCATAATGAAAATTATGGATCACATGCGTGAGACAGTTCGGTCCATATCCGGTATTAGCGCTGGAATATTGAGAGAAGACTTCATTAGTACGAGAGGACCTTTGAAGTATCTGCCAATGGTTTACCAGTTATCCTGCCAAGGGTAAACGCTGGGTCGCTACGCAGAGAGAGGATAACCGATGAAAGCATCTAACTGGGAAGCCCATCTCAAGATTAGTATTCCCCTAGGCCACAGAAAGAACATCTGTTTGATAGGTATCAAGTGTAAGGCGCGTAATCGTTTTAGCTGAGATATACTAACGGCTCATTGATTTTGACCAATTTCATTCTGTACCACCAAAATGGTACAGATTGGATTCTCCGGAGCATAGCTCCGTCTGATTTGTAAAATTCCTCCACACACTCGTGGAGAGAACTTCGTTCGAATATTTTACAAACAATCTTGGTGTTCTTTGTTAAAATGGACCCACGTCAATCCATCTCGAACTTGACTGTGAAACGTTTTAAAGGCTTACATACTTATCGGGGGACTGGTTGGAAAAGTAAACTTAATGCCAGGGTGATAAAACCTAAGAATCATTTATTCAATATACCAATATACAACTCTTTATTCAGTTTTTAGAAATATAACTTTAATTACTGAACATGAACATATATGAAGGATTGCAAATTATGGGGTCAATGTCTTTTATTATAGAAAAGCTGTTCAAATAAAAAATAATTACAATCTATGTCATTGATGTCGAGCATTCTTATAGATTTTTTGAACGAAGTTCTCAATTGAAGATTGAGGAATTTTTATGATTTTTTAGAAAACTATGAATAAATAATTGCATAAATAAAATACTTGACAATACACATATACAAATCAGGTGCGAAGTTCTATCCATACTAACCATATGGATATGTCGCAAAACTTTGCGTCATATATATATATCTTTATTTTCAGAAACGATAAAAACTTCGGACATCCTCGACACACTCGGACACATTTCGCGTGTCTAGCCGTGTCTGGATGTGTCAAAACTCAAATATTTGACCTGTTGCCTCTCTAGACCGGGCTTCGTTTCGATGTGTCCAACGTGTCCGAGTGTGTCTTAATGTGTCCTAATGTGTCTTAGGACACTCGAGTGACCTTACTTTTTATATTATTTTTATATTTTGTGGACTCGAGATCTGAAAAGAGTTTCCTCAAAAGTAGTGGACACACTGGACACACTCAAAGATTTTGTCTAACCCTAGGGAAGAAACCGTGTCCGTCAAAAACACTCGACTCTGGACACACTTAGACACGCTCGAAATGTGTCCAACGTGTCTGAGTGTGTCCAAAAGCAGAATATCTGACCTGTGACATTTCGTCCGCTCTAGACAGGGCTTCTTTTCAACGTGTCCAATGTGTCTAGCGTGTCTACCACTTTTGAGAAAACTCTCTCTCGTCAGACGACACAATAATTAATAAATAAATAAAATAGATAGAGAGATGAAATCTCACATCTTCTCTAGTTGACCATCCCTCCAAATGTTCTTAGCAACCACCTGAATAGGCCTTTTTAACAGATAGGTTGACCAGTCACACATCTGATCCGTTAAATCTTTCTCAAGGTTTGTAACCTGTGTTTTGTTGATGTCTAGACAAAGGACGCCGTTGTGGTCTAAAGAAAGAGGCAGCAAACCTGAGGATAAGCAACCTCTGACTAAAACAGACAACATCACAACCTCGAATGACTGAAGCACCCTCGAAATCCCTTTGTGTTTGCTTTCGATCTTGTAAGGTGACGTATTATCCACTGTGTAAACTCTGTCACCCCACTCACCGACGCATTTTTCGTTCAGACTCTTAACCTCCTCAATTAGAGGGTTCTCAGCAAACACTTTGCAAAAGTTTGCATAGTCTGCGCTTTGACGGAAGTCGAGCCCTTGATGGACTTGGATGACAAGGTCAAACTTGAAATTCCCTAAGTTATCAAACACACGTGCTGGAGAAAGTGGGTTTCCGCCATTCAAAGAAGTGTACAGCATAATCTTTAACATCGCGCGGCACTCTTTCTGAGAGATCTTGAGATCCGAAAAGCCGTTTCGACGCATGAAAATCTCCGTTTGATCATCCCAAAAACTGGATGACGAAACACATTCCCTTAGGAGTCTTTCGCTAGGGCCTAACAGACGCGTAGCAATGACCGCATGCGCACCTGCAAAGTCAAAATCAATGATTTGGCAGTCAAACATGTTTGTAATTTGTTTTAAGATGTCAGACTTCACATCCTTACGCATTCCATGCAAAGTTGACCCTTTTGTTGTGAGTCGTGGGGCGTTTGTACGATAATATTCTTTGGGGGTTAAACCCCCTAAAAACGGCCGGTTATCGAAGAAATACCCTCGCCTTCTGCTCCCTTGAGCCATTTCCAGACGACGGGCCTCCGCCTCCTTAGTTCCCATGTATTCCGCCTTCAGGCGTTGAAAGCTCTCTTGTGCCATACTTACTTGTTCCTCGAGAGGTAAGAAGTTATTGAGTAGTGTGGGGAAGTCCTTCGACACATCTAGGAGATCGCGAATCATTCTTTCCCCTTGACCCGAAAAACTGCATGGCATGGAAAGGTCATACAGAAGTGGCTGAGGGGGAAGAATAAAAGAATTTGATTTAAGATAGTCCGAGAAACGTTCCGCACGTTTCTGGTTTTCGAGCTCCGTATTGAGAGTCTTATTCATCTACACCCTCTTGCCCAGTTTTTAGTCTGTCCAAATACTCTTGGACAGCCTGTCTTTTAATTGCAGCTTTGTTTCGAAGGTCTGCGCGTCGGCTTAGAGAAGTGATCTCTTGTGATTCAATGTGCTTTTGAAGGCACTTCTCTTTGTCAGCCACTCGACGGCAAGGGCTGTCCATCAGGATTTCGATTTGAATCAAAAGATAAAGTCACGACGGGATTTCGTTCTTGAACAGATGTTACCCCTTTTGATTACGCATGGAGTCACTTTAGCGTGTGGTCCCATTTTAGGTGGTTCAACTCGTTTGGTTTCGTCTTTTTGGAACGACTCTTGAATCTGTTGATTCATGTGGTTAGTGCGGAAGCACAAGCAAGTTTGAGCCAATTATGTATGAAGTCTCTCGTTCATTCCTAACCCTGATCTGTTTTTGAGTTTGTCAAAGTATGCATGAAATTAAAATACAAATCCAAACCAGGCCAACTTTGAGTGCCCTTCCCCTATAGGGCAGGGCAGAAGGGGGATGTTTGCGCACTTTTAAAAGAGTCGTGGCAGTTTCAATCAAATGCAGTGAAGGGTTTTGTCAAGACTTCACTGAGAAGAATCTTTGTTTCACTAAATATGAATTCGGACTCTTCATAAAAATAGACCTTTAAAATCAATCGAATTCTCTAATCCTATTATCTTAAATGAATAAGATTAGGACTTGAGATTCGATAAAAAAAAATTATGCGTTAACAGCAGGAGCTTCAACAGACGCTAAGTCTAGAGGGAAGTTGTGAGCGTTACGCTCGTGCATAACTTCCATACCTAAGTTAGCACGGTTGATGATATCAGCCCAAGTGTTTAATACACGACCTTTCCCTTAATAATAAAAAAAAATTTAAAAATAAAAAAATTGATTTTTAAATTCGCGGTACTAGGGGATTCTCTTGGAGAGGACGATTTATAACTTGCTATGCTAAGGTACAAACTTGTATTCTTTATAGAATAGAAGTTTGTACCTTAAGACAAAGAATAAAAACGGTAATTAGGTGCCTTAATATTCAAAAAAATTTTCAATATTTTCTTTGCGAAAACGCGAAGAATAAATGAAGTATCCAGTTCCCGCAGGAATCAGATTTGCAGTAATTAAATTTTCTTTTAATCCTTTTAAAAAATCTTTTTTTCTTGAAATTGCAGCTTTACTAAGAATACGAGTTGTTTGTTGAAAACTGGCAGCAGAAAGAAAACTTTCAACCTCTAAAGATGCTCTTGTAATTCCAAGAACAACAGGTTCATATTTGATTTTTGTGCCTAATACAAAGTTGACATATTCAATAAATTCAAAATCAAAAAGCTCACCAGGAAAAAAGCCAGTTTCATCAGCATTAATGATTTGAACCTTAGAAGTCATTTGACGAACAACAATTTCTAAATGTTTATCAACAATGCCAACACCTTGTGAACGATAAACACGTTGAACACCATCAACAATAATTTGTTGAATTTTTAAAACACTCTGTCTAACAGCTTGTTTTAAAGGTAAAAATGAAGAGTAACGCTGAAACAATCCTTGAAGAAGAATTGGTAAACTATCGCGGAATAATCGTCCAGCTCGACTCGTGCGAGCTTCGAAATATTGTTCGACTTTCGGAATCCCTTGAACAATATCTCCAGTTTTTAAAGTTTGGAAAGCTAAAGTAACAACAGCATCATTTTTCTTAACAAAATCACCATTGTAAAAGTGAAATAATGTACCAGGAGATAAAGAAATGGGTTGAGCGCGTCTAATAGTAACTTTTTCTGAGCTAATATGAATAATTTGACCCGTTTTATTAAAAGCATAACCTGGAGAAACGACGTCACCATGCAAGATAAAAGACCCAATACGTAAAGATTGATAAGGACTGAAAGATCCAATTTGAAGTCCTTTTACTTTATAAAGTTTTTTCTCATAATTTACAAGTGTTTCTTTTGGTTTTAAAATGGGAGAATTATATTGAACATTAGCAAACTTTTCATTATCTAAAAACAAATTATAATGTTTTTGCAATTTTTGTTTTAAATTTCGATAATTTGGGGATTCAAAATTTTCTTGATTTAATGAAACGCTAAACAAATCCGATTTCGATAAAATTAAATATTCATCTTCCATTGAAGTTTTTAACCAACGATTTTTTGTCAATGGCATGAATTCTCCATCGTAAGGACTTAAAAAAGAAGTGAATGCAAATTTTTTATTTGAAATAATAGAGCCAAAACTTGGATTATTTAAAATAAGCTCATTTGTAAAAGTTGGAAAGTGACTTAAAAATTGTTTGACTTTTCTTGAATTTGGTTTTGATTTATTAAGTAAATTCTCATGAGTAAAAAGCATAGCTGCAAAACGTTGATTTGCAAAATAAGCCATTTCATCTTTTAAATAAAGATTTAAATTTTGTTTTAAAGAAATTTTATTTAATAAACTAAGTGAATATTGATTATAAAGTTTTTGATTTTTAAATTTAAAATTATTATCTATTGGAGTAACGAAACTTCTATTCGATTCAAAATTTTTCTCATGTTCTTTCAACGATCTCTTGAAATGAGATGAGAAAAACTCTTTATGGCTACTGACATTTGTTTCGGGAGAAAAAATTGAAGATTTTATTTGTTTTACCACACAAGGAGGAGAATGTAAATTAAGATAAGCTTTACTTTGTTTTAAAAGACGATTTAAAAACATATAAGTAGCAGGCCATTTTTCCGCATATGGATTTTTCTTAAAGTAAGGACCCGGAAAAAGATTTGAATAAATCTTTGAAAAAGGAACAGGAGAACTCGGTGAATTATTCAGACCGAGTTCAATTGTATTAAAGGTATACTCAAAATTTTTTGGAAAAATAATTTCAATTTGGAGACTCCAGAAATTCATTGGCACATAAGTAAAGTGACATTGTAATGTTTTAAGATTTGAATGATACTTTGTTTCAAAGTTTTGATAATTATTTTTGTCAAAATATTCAAAATCCATTTTTCGTTCTTTTGTTTCGAAGCGTGAAACACACGCCAATTTATCCATCATTTTCTCATAATTTTTTTGCGATCTTAGCTGATAATCATTGTTTTCGTCCTCAATTTGGTCGTTTACCTTCGGCGACGAGGAAGAGAGTAGAGATAAAACATGATCGTTTTTATCAGACGTTAAAAATGGGACTTTTTCTTTCGATTTTTTGAGTAAATTTGATTTCTTTTGTTTTTTTAAATTCCAAAATCCGGACGTTAAAGAATTTTTATTTTCAATTTTTTCTTGAATTTTTGGAATTTGGAAAGTAGACGTAAGTTTTAAATCAGGGGCTGGGTAAGTCGAAATAAGTTTTTTATCACTAAGTTGTTTATTTAATAAATACGAACGATAATTTTTTTGCATAAAGTTTGAGAACACAGGATCTATAGGATTTCTTTGAGATCTATAAATCTTTCTTTTATAAAAATGAACATTTGGCAAAATTCGGTGCTGCATTGGTAAAATCATTAAAGCAACTTGTTTTTTCTCTGTAATTTCTTCAAAAGGGAAGAACTGAGAAGTCGACATATTTGATGAAATATCGAAATTTAATGGTTTTTTTGAATCTTGTGGACTAAAAGGGAAAAAACGGCATTTTTTATTCTCAATAATTTCCTCAACACAAAAGTCTGGCGCATTTTTATCTTTTTCTTTTTGCGCAGGATCAGAGTTTTTATTTTTTTCTTTTGATAAAGGCAAAAGATCTTTCCCTGACTTAGTAAGGTATCCGGCCCATAAGGGATCGTCAGATAGGAAACCTTTTTGTGGGAAATTTGGAGTTGGAAATTTCGAGATTCGATCTTGTTTTGACTGGGAATTTAAAAGAATATATTTCATATAAACACGATTATTTTCAAATAAAATATCATCAATTAGAGTTTTTCCTGGGAAACGTACAGATTCATGAAGTCCAAAATTTGGGATTGATGAAGATCTAGTGACATAAACCCAACCTTGCTCAACTTTTAAATTCATGACATTTGTTTTCGGAGTTTCAAATTTTAAAAGATTTTCCGAAATAGAATTTGAAATAATATGTGGTAAATTTAAATTCTGATCAACTTGTTTCACAACTAAATGTGAAAAAAGCGATTTCTGGTCAAAAAAGCAATAAATTGAAGATTCTTTTTTCGATAAATCCGGTTTCTTCCATGCTTGTAAAGACGAAGATGAAGGTGTGTTTATTTTAAATTGATTTAAAATTTGAATTTTTAAGTTTTGATCAAACTTTTGTAAATTTGTTTGAGACTTCACTTTGTTTAAAACTTGAATTTTAAAGCTCGATAGAGAAGAATAATCCACTGAACTTTTCTTAGTTGCTAAAGGTTTCGAAGACGTAACTAGAGAATTGTTTTTTCGATTCAATAAAAATTGCCCAATTCCCGTAAGTTTTGAATTATAAAATTTTTGTTGACCTTGTCGATTGACTAAATTTAAAAATGATTTTGATGAGTTAATAGAAAAATAAGAAGATTTCAAAAAGTTTTGATTTTCTTCTTTGATTTTGATTTTATTCATATAAGATGCAAAAGGATGAAATTGTGTATTTTTTGAATTTACAATTATTTGGTAATTTTCTTGAGGAATTGAGAAAATTTCATAAGAATGAACCGAAAGTTTTGAAGTTAAATGAGACCCTCTCGCGTAAGGAGCGAAGCTCTCACCACTAATAAATGAGTGGCTAGGACTATTTTCGAGTTGAGAATGAAATTCTCTATAAGGATGTGCTAAAGAAACTTGTTGAATCGTCATATTTGAAAATTTTCGAGCATCTTTTCTTAAAGGCTGAACGAAATTAAGACGAATTTCGTTATTTTTTAACAAATGTTTCTCAATTTCAAGTGGATTTGTCGATTGGTTATTATATAGTGTTTTTTGGCCTGGACGGGATAAAAACATCATTTTATTTTGATTTCTGAATAAAAAAAAATGAAAAGAATTTTGTTTTTTTCTTGGGAAAAGATCACAAAATTCGCGATTTTCAATTGAAATTTGAGAGGAAAATAATTTTGAATTCACATTTGAAACTAAAAACTGTTTTGAACTCATTTTATTTAATAAAATCAATTTCTCAACTTTCAAAAATTGTTTTGTCATAAAAGGATAAACCGTATTTTTGGTTTTAATTCGTGAATTTAATCTTGCTTTACTTAACGGGGAACTCATATTTTGTAAATTTGTATAATGTTGAGAAGGACCTCTTCCCGAATAAGGTAAAATCGCTTTAAAAAAAGAAACAGAAATTTGATTTTTTTGTTCTGATTTTTTGTATAAAAAACACTGATTATGTTTTTGACTTAAATTTCGAAGTTTCATTAAATTAGGCTCATTTTTTCTGAAAACAAAACGATTTTGAACATAAATTTTATAATTTTCTTGAATTGGCTGGATATGTTGAATAATCAAATTTTGTGGATTTTGATTGAATGAATAAAGAGGTTTAAGTCGAGTTAAAAATTGTCTGCCGTTTTTTTCAAAAGGTGAGAAAGTTGTTGGATTATATGGAGTTTTCTCAGAAAATAAGTTTGGCCAATCGTTTATTTTAAAAGAAGATGCCATTCGAAGTTTTGTAATTTTTGGTAAAAAACTTTGATTTAACTTTACACAAACTTGTAAAGAGCTCGTCGAAATTTTTTTTAAAAAATGAAAATTGACTAAAAAATCCATTTTTGTTCGTTTTGGAAATAGAAGATCTTCTTTGTATGGGACTCGATTTAAATCTGTTTCTTTTAAATCAGAAGTCGAAATACTATTTAGAATTTGATTTCTTTGAGTAAAATGTGTTAAAGAATTTGAATAAATTGGTGGATTTGATAAGAAAAACATACCACTATTATGAAATTGAGCATTTTGTGGTAACCATTTTAAAGCGAGCTGCTCATTCGGTTTCCAATAATATGTGTTTTGACGAAAAGTGTTTAAATTATTTAACCTTTTCGCTTTTTGAACTTGGGAGTGATCTGTTTTTTCTTTATTGAAAATAATTGGATGAAGGCTAGATAAATTTTCAGAAAATTCCAATCCTGCCTGAGTTTTTGAAGAATAAAGACAAAAATCGGAAATGACTTTATTTGGTTGATTCGGATTCATATTTAAACGAAAATTGTAAACATTTTTTTGGAAGCGCATATTACTAAATTTTAAAGATAAAATATGTTTTTTTAAGCTTAAAGATCGAAAATATTTTAAATTTTGATGTTTTGACATTTTTTTATTTTCTCTTCTATGATTGTATTGATTATTATATTGTCGAATATTTTCGTAAAAATTGGACCAATTCAATTTCAAATTTTTTGCTGAAATCGAATTTTCAACTTTTGAATAATTAGAAAGTGAACGAAATCTCATGAAACTTAAAACAATCGGTTTTTTGCCACTCGAAAATAGACTCGACAAGTATCTTTTTGAGTTTTTTATTTCAATCTCTGGAACGGCTGGAGAAGCAGAAGGTAAAAGAAAAGATCTTAACAAACTCTTTCTGATTTGATTTAATAAAATTTCACTTGTGGCTTCTTCCGTCTCATTATATAAAATTTGTGAAATTTGAAGCAACGACAAACGCTCCGATTTAAAATTGGGAACTTTGTTTTTTAATGCTCGACGATAAAGATTATAAAATGAGTTTTCTTGTTCTTTGAGCGTGAAAAAATTCGAGTTTGCTTTTAGACCGTTAACTAGCGAAACATGTTTATTTCTGCTTCTTACGAGGCAGGGCAAAATTGGTTCTTTATAAGGACTATAGATTTGTATAGAGTTAGAACTTAAGAAACTCTTAAAGGGTCTATGAGCATTTGCTAAAAACCCATAAAAATGTAAAGGAATTTGACTTTGAATTGTTTTTTTATTATAAAATGTAAAAACATAATTCATATAAAATGAGCGTTTCTGATGATTTTGAAAGTTTTGAATTTTTTGTTTCGCTTTTTTATTAATAACTAATAATTTTGAGCGAATTACTCGATTTTCTTTCTTTTTAAGTTTCTTATTTTTTCCGTGACCTTTCTTAATAGAAGACTTATTTTTTTGATCATTGTTTAATGGGTTCCCTGGGTGAGAGAAAAAAATAGAATTCGTGAAATATTTTTTATAAATTTTTGGTTGACGTGAAAATTTTTGAATTGGATAGATTTTTGACTTCATATTATAAAAACTTTCATTTTTCGGTTTTTCTTTTCTTAAAGTAAGCTTTAAACTGTGATTTTCATAAATAGGCATATTCATTTGAATATTACGAATCGAGTGAGTTTTATACATTTTCGTAAATTTTAGAGAATTCATTTGAGTCAAATTTTGCGATGAAAATGGAAATTTCACTCGCGTAGACAAAGTCTTTAGATTACTAAAGACCTTTTTTTGAATATTTGATCTTGTTAAAATTTTATTTTTGTATTTTAAAGAAAAAATTCTCAAAGTTCGACGATTCAAATTTTGAACTTGATTTCTACTTTTGAAATAAGCAAAATTTGGATTTTGGAAAAAACGTTTTGAAGATTTTTGCTTGACATTATTTTTAAAAGTACAAATTTTCTCAAAATGTTTTTTTAAAAAAAGTGGACATGGAGTTCGCGTAATGGACCCCTTTTGTTTTTGAACATATGACGCTTGTTTTTTCCCAAAGGAAAAAGAGTCAAGTAATTTTGAATTTCTTTGAATTTTTCCAGTACGTAGAAAATGAGGTGAAAATTTTGAAAAACCAGTAGCATTTTCTTTTGCAAAAAAACTTTTTCTATTTTTTGTTTTATAAGAAGTAGACGTCTGATAAGGGATAAAATTTTGACCTGGTGCATGATTGTTTTCATCAGATAAAGGCACATTTGATTGAAATTCTTTTTGTTGGTTTTTTGTTGTTTGTAAAAAGCAAGACTCTGAGCTTACCCAACCAATTCGACTGAATGGGGATTTTTTTGCAATAAAATCCCCAGGTCGTGGAAATTGATTTGATTCAAGAGGAGTTTTATAAATCTTTCCAGATAAAATCCAAATATAACCCCAACCTAATGATTTTGAGTTTAAATCTTGATATTCGTTAAATCTTTCAATAATATCAACTTGGCTGTTATAAAGCTCTCCATCATATTCTGAATAAACGGTTTGTTCTGCGACTCCTCTTTGATTCATTCTTGAAGCTCCTAAATTTAATTGAGCAATTAATTGTTTTTTTACAACTTTTTGCCCGTTTCTAGCAAAAAGAAGACTAAACGATGGAACTTTAAATACTTGAATTGATTGAATTTTATTTTTTTCGCCTTGCTCTTTTTGTGATAGAGGAAAGGTGAATCTTGTTTTAGAATAAGGATCGAAGTTCTCAATCTTTGATTCAGGTTTTTTATCTGGTGAATAAGATCTTCCTTCGCTAGGTACACAATTTTTTAAAATTAATGAGCCTTCCGATTTTGTCAAAAAAGCGATTTCACCTTGAGGTGTTCGTACACAAGTTCCCGCGATTGGTCCTGCATATTCAACGATAGCTTCGTTTTGAGCAATAAGTTGGTCAGACATTCCACCAGAAAATACTCCCCCTGTATGGAATGTTCTCATTGTTAATTGGGTCCCAGGTTCACCGATTGATTGTGCTGCAATAACACCTACAACTTCTCCAATTGAAACAAGCCTGTTTGTCGCTAAACTCCAACCATAACATAATTGACAAACGGATTTTTGAGTCTCACAAGTTAAAGGTGAACGGATTAAAATTTTTTTGGAAATTTGAATTAACGTTTCAGCTAAATCTATAGAAATTTCTTGATTGCGATAAGCAATTCGTTTTTGCTGACTTAAATCAACAGTTTGTGTATTTTTTTTATGAACGAATGGGGAGCTCGAAGATTTCGTTTCTTTTTGAATATTTTCGCCTGTAGAAGAAGGTAGAGAAAAAACATCTTTTGCAAGAACTCTCCCAATTAATCGATTTTTTAAAGGATAAATTGTTTTTACTCCTTCTTTCATATCAAAAATAAAAACACCTTTTTTAGTATGGCAGTCAAATTCTGACACAACTACATGTTGAGCTACATCGACTAATCGACGAGTTAAATAACCAGCGTTGGCTGTTCTTAAAGCAGTATCAACAATACCTTTTCTTGCTCCATAAGTTGAAATAATATATTCAGTAAGTGTTAAGCCTTCACGAAAATTGCTTCGAATAGGGAAATCGATAATTTGACCTTGTGGATCGGCCATTAAACCACGCATCCCTACTAATTGTCTTACTTGAGAAATATTTCCTCGTGCACCAGAAAAAGCCATCATATAAACAGGATTTAAAGGATCAGTAACTTCAAAGTTTCGAACAACTTCCTTTTTTAAGTTTTCACTGGTTTGATGCCAAATATCAATAAATTTTTGAATATATTCAACATCTGTAATTTGTCCTTTTTTGTATTGAACCTTATTTTGAATAGTTTTTTGTTGAGCTATAATAAGTAAATTTGTTTTTTGCGGAGGAATTCTTAAATCATCAATTCCTAAAGAAATTCCTGCACGAGTTGCGTAATGAAAACCAATTTCTTTTAGTTTTTCAAGTAATAAAACTGTTTTATGTTGACCATAAGTTTTTAAAAACCAAATAACAAAACCCTTTAAACGACCTTTATCAAAAGAAAAATTTAAAAAACTCGAAAAAAGTCCTTCATCTGATCCAGATGCCAATGATGAACCTCTTTCTTGCACAGGAATGAACTTCTCATTCAAAGACTGAGGAACGAACTTCTCAATCAAAAATTGAGAAGTTCGTTCCTGTTTTTTAAAAGGGAAAAATTTGGAGGAAGAATTTTGAATTTTACCATTTTTAAACAAATTCAAACAAAAGTTTTCATCAGATTTCGAAAAAGATTTGTATACAATTTTATTTTTCATCTATTTAAAGTCTGAAACTAAGATTAATAAGAGTTTAAATTCGAATCGTTTATTTTTTGTTAAAAAGGAATTAAGTTCTTAAATTCAAAAAAGAAACAAATAACTTTTCAAAAAATTTTATCTCTTAATAAAGTTTCATTATTTTGATTTCACAAAAGGAATAAAATTTTTATTACACTAAAGTGTGATAAAGATTCAAAAAATAACAATAATTTTTTCTAGTCTTTAATAATTTAAAAATTTTTATAGCTAGAAAAAGAATGGTAATAAATTTCCAACATTTTTGTGTTAGACAGATTGTTTTTTGTAAAAAAATCTCATTTGATTTCTTCAAAAAATTGTCAAATCAATAAAAAAGAAAAACAAAATCTATTGAATTGGTTCAAAAATTGATAATAGAAAAAGTCAATTTTTTTATAAATTATTTAAAAATATCAAATATAAATTGTCGAAAAATTTTTGAAGTCGTTTTTATCTTTAAAAATTTCGTTTCTACGAAGCGTATATGGCTTTAAACTTAAGTGATTTTTCCTTTTGCGAAAGACACAATTCAATAAACAAAACGAATAAAAAGAAATAATTTTTTTATTGTTTAAATACTTCTTGTCTTTTCAGAAAAGATATGAAAAGTGAAGTGTTTGTTCATTGAAAAAATTATTTCTTTTTATTATTTTATTTCAAATTTGAAATTAAAAAGAATTTAAATTCGATTTACGATTTTGTTTTGAAGAAAGGTTTTGAGTATACCCTTTATAAATCCAAATTTTAATACCAATAATTCCGTAAATAGTGTTTGCAGTTTTATAGCAATAATCAATATTTGCACGTAGAGTTTGTAAAGGAACACGACCAGCACGAACCCATTCTGAACGAGCAATTTCAGCTCCATTTAAACGTCCAGAAGCAAGAATTTTCACACCTTTCACTTTCGAGTTTGCCATTAATTTATCTTTTGCTTTTTTAATAACACCTCGGAATGCTTTACGTTTTTCTAAATCATCTGCAATTTGATCTGCAACAAGAGAAGCATTTGTTTCTAAATTTGTAGCTTTAACGTTGAAAAATTTAATCGAAATTTTTGGAGTTAATTCAATATTTTTATAAGTGTAATTTCTCTGTTTTTGCATTTGCTCTAAGAAAACATCTTGAACGTTTTTTTCAAGTGAATTTTTACGGTTTGCTTCTCTATAAGCTTTTGCAACTTTATTTGTAAGGAATTCACGTTGTTTTTCAATTGGGTATTGTTGAATTGTTTTTAAATCAACACCAAATAAGAAATTCGCTTGTTGTTTTGTAAATTGTTGAATTTTTTTTAAATATTTACGTGAATCTGCAATTGTTGAAAGATATAAGTAAACATTTTTTTGACGATGTTTTTTCACTAAAAGTTCTAAATAATCAATAAATTTGATTTTACGGCACTCATCTTCAATGTTATTTAATTTTTTTCTTAAGGCAGTTTCCGTGAAGTTTAATAATGACTTTTCAAATTTTTGAATGTTTTGTAAATTTGAATCAAAACGACGAGAATTGTTTTTTTGACTATTTTGGTCAATCTTCATTTGTTTAACAAGCTGTTTTAAAGATTTAATAAAACGAATCATTTGATAGTAATTGAATGATTCCATTTTTGAAATTGTTCCTAAAGCAGAAAATTCTTTCTGTAAGAATTCCATTTTCTTTAATGCTTTCTTTTGTAAACTTCTTAAAAGTTGAACTAATAGAGCAAATGGTTGATTTTGAAGTCGAGAAAGTCGCGATAAACTCCATTTACGTTGATAACCTAAAGGTGCAAAACGAAGTTTTCCATATTTTTGAATTTGATCTTGTCTATGAGCTTTTAAAAAACGATTCCAATCATTCATTTGAGCTTTGAATGTTCTTACAAATTTTCGAGACATTTTCGAAACATATGTATCGATGAATGCTTTTGTTTTTCCACTGCCTACAGATGACATTAAAGCAGAACTATAAACACGTTTTACTCCCTGATTTTTTTGTTTTTTATTGGCTAAGAATGAGTCACGGTTTTGACGAGAGAAAGATTTTGAACGCATTCCACCTTGTGCTCCACGTTGTGGCGTAAATGAGTTTTTGCCTCTTGAACGAGAAGTTAGTCGGTTTTGTCCACCAGCTGCTTGACCTTGTTTTGATCGGCGATCGAAGTTCGAGGAATTCGAACGAACTCCTGAATTTTTTTGGAATTTTGAAGAGTTTTTTAAAGATGTTGAAATTAAAGAGTAAAATTTTTTTTGAACTGTTCTTTTTAATTTTTTACCTTTTTTAAGAATCATCATGTTTTCAAATAAACTCTTACGGAACTTGAAACGTGAGTTTTGTCTTCTTTTGAAATTTTTTTGAGATGCAAGGCGTGATTGTTGAACTAAAGAAGATACAGTTGAACGGCCACTATTGCTTTGGCTTCCAAGACTTTGATTTGAATTCGTAATTGACGAATTTTTAAATTTGTCTTTTAAGTCAAATAAATAACGACGTGTTTTTTGTAAATTGTGAACTAAATTTTGATCCACTTCAAGCTGATCAATTGCAGATTTAATAAATTCACAGTTTCCAGCATGAATTTGAATTCCAATTTCATACGGAATTAATCCTCGTTCAATTTTAATGTGTGTCATTTTTGGAGAAACTTCAACTGTTCCTTCACGTTTTTGAGCTTTTTTTAAAACTGGATTTAAAAGTTCTGGAAATAATTTTAAAAGAGTTTCTCTTAATACACGATCTTCTAAAACCGTTTGAGCGTACTTACGCTTATGAAAACGCGCAAACCACTGTGATTGATGACTTTTTGTAATACCTACTCGGAATCCTAATGGATGAATTTTTTGTCCCATATATTTTTAAAATAAAAAATAGATTCATAAAATTCAAACATTCTTAAAAATACTTGAAATTTATAAATCTTTTAGAATCCAATCAATGCAGTTCGCCTCAAAGAACCCATTTTAAAAAGCAAGAATTGAAACACTCTCAATCAAAGATTGAGAATTTCATCGCTCCATTAACGAAAACAAGTCTGGCCTGAATAGTGAGCGATCCTTGCGAACTTCCTTTCTATGACGGCAGGGCAAAACTTGTGTCCTGTGCAGGGTCACTAGGGTCTTTACTAAAGTAAAGGACTTACTTTCGTTAGCAGGGATGTCAAGGAAGTAAAGACATAGTTACGTGTGGAGAGAGCTTCGCTCCTCTATGTTTATAAAAGTAAACGCTTTCAAATGTTTAAAAATAAAGAACATGTGTTTTTTAGAAAATAGGTAAAAGGAAGTGAAAAATTGTGAATTCTCAAAAAAATAAATATAAAAAATAACTATAAGTAAAATTCTTTTCACACTTTACTGTGACAAAATTGAAATTTAGTTGTCATTATTTTATTTATTTCAAAATTTGTTTTTTCTTCGTAAAAGAAAGACAAAATTTGAAAATATTTTATCTTAAAATCTTAAAAAATACAAGGTACGAAGTTCTGCCTAAACTTGAGTGTAAATAACTTTCTGTCAGGATGGAACTAAGTTCTCTCTAAACGTGACCGCGTCTTTAGGTCCTGTTCAGGGAAGCGACCCTGTACAGAACGGGGAGGTTTATTAGGAGAGTTTTTTTATTAAGTGAAACATGGTACGGAAAAATTTCACATTTTAGTGAAATTAAAAATGGCATTGCAATTTCAAAAATTTTAAGATAAAATAAATTTAAAATCTTAAAACAACGTTCAAGATTTCTTAGAAAATAATCGAAATAACAATTTAAAATTTATTCAAAAAAACCCCAAAAATTCAAATTCAGAATTTTGAAAATTATCAAAATATTTATAAAACTAATTTTACTTAAACTTCATGTTCTATTTCTCGGAAAAAAACACAAAATCAAAGATTTTCTTAAATGTAAAAAAAAGAATTTCTCCACTTCATGCTTTAAACTCTCAAAGTGGTAAACTTAAAGACCAGTATGGTTCAAAAACAACAAAAAATGTGGGAAATGCCCTAAAAGCTCCTTTTAAAGTTGGAGAAACTTTAGTTGTTAAAGTTCACGCATTAGGTCCAAATCAGTTAGGTTTAGCACAATTTACAAATGGTTATACAATTGTTGTTCCTAAAGTTTCTTTAGGTGATGAGCTTCGTGTAAATATTGAAACAATTTCATCAGGAAAACCAAAATATGCAATTGCTAAAGTTGTTGAAACTTTAAAAAAAGGTCAAACATCAGATAGAACTGGAAAAGATTTCCCAGTTCGTGCAGGTGAAATTTTGGACGTGACAATTTCGAAGAGTGGACCGAAAGGTTCAGGTCTTGTGGAGTTCGCGAACAATTATACAATTGTTGTTCCTAAAGCCAAAGTAGGTGATCAAATGAAAATTCAAATTACGCGTGTTCGTCAAGAATATGCTTTTGGAAAACCAGTTGAATCGAGTCTTTTTTCAAAAAACTCAAGTTCATTTGGAAGAAGCGGAAAAAGCTCAAGTTCAATTTTATCATTAAAATACACTTCTACAAAATCCGCTCGTATGGGAGAAGATCTTTCTTCTGCTTTAATGAAAAACAGTCAATTCCATTTAATTCTTCCGAAAGCTGCAAAAATGTATAACGGTTATGCTGTTGTTAAATTAAATGGTTTCATTGTTTTTATTAAACTTGCTTTAGGAGCAAAACTCGGTGATACAGTTCAAATTCAAACAATGAAAGTTGGTTCAAATTACGCAGTTGCAAAAATTTTAAAGGTTTCTCCTTTAAGTAAATCTGAAAAATTAATGCGTACAAAAAGTCGTGTTTCTCAAATGATTCAAACAGGGTTACATTTCGGAGAAAAAGCAATTCGTTGTAACGCGAATATGAGAAAATATGTTTGGTCAAGAAAAAAAGGACAAAACCAAAACCGTCCTTTATTGAAAAAAGACCGTAACTACATCAACGTATTAAAAACACGTCGTTGTTTACAAAAAGCTCTAAGACAATTAGCAAAATATGCAGCGAAAGGAAAAACATTCTTATTCGTAGGAACAAAAAAATCCGCTTCAGCATTAATTGCTAGAACAGCATTATTTACAAAAACGTCATTTTTTGTAAATACTCGTTGGTTAGGTGGTATGTTAACAAACTGGAAAACAATTTTAAAATCAATTTCTCAAATTAAACCGATTTTAAGAGAAAAACAAAAAATGATCCAAACAATTTTAGAAAAAAGACAAAAAATGAAGTACCGTTTTATTAAAAAAGTAAATTTACTAAGAAGACGTGCTGAAAAATTAATGATGAAAGGACGACTTTTAATTACAAAACTAAAACAGAATAAAAACATTTTAATTGAAAGAAGCCAACAACTTCTTAATAAGAAACAAGAGATTCTTTCTAAAAATACTGGTTTTATTCAAAAATATAGTCAACTTAAACGTAAAAAATCAGAATTTATGCAAAAATATCAAACTCTTGCTCAAAGAAGAAATATGCTTGTTTACCAAAAACAAAACTTATTAAAACAGTTAAAAAATAATCAAACAAGATTAAAAGAGTTTAAACAATTATTTTTAATTGGACAAGAATTTGTGAAACTTAAGAAAAATGCATTATCGGCTAACCAACAAATTTTATCTGTTTCTTATGGAAAACTTCAAGAACTTTCTGGAGAGGAAAATACTGTTCTAGCAGAACAAACATTTACTGTGCCAAATCCTCCTAAAGAAATTTTAGATAGAATTGTTCAAAGTATGAAAATGAAATATGAAAATACAAATGTTCCTGCGAACAGTTCTTTCGCTCAAAATCAAAATAACGCAAAAGCAAATGAACAAAATACAATTTTAGTAAGTAAACTTTTGAATAAATTTACAGACTTCTTACCTTTCATGAAAATTTATATTGAAAATCAGCTTTTACGTCATCAAAATCTTCATATGTTATTAGAAAACACTCAGAAAAATCTTGACTTTGTGCAAGTTCAACTTAAAACTGTAAAAGAGTTTTATCAAAAAATTTGCTTACAACTTGTAAAAGTAAAATCGAAACTTTTAGGTCAACAAAAAAAATTAAAAGCTCTAAGAACAAAATTAAAAAGATTAGCTGCGGAACAACGACTATTAAAATTCTTACCAAAATTACGTTACTTACAAGCACCACAAGCGAAAATGGCAGAAACTGTACAAATTTTGATGAAAAAATTTGTAGATCCAAAAATGACAATTCCAATGGAAGAAATTTATGAAAGTCGTTTTAAATTTACATCGAAAAAAATTGCCGCTGCGCGTAAACAGAAGTGGCAACGTTTAGAAAAATATTTCGGTGGAATCACAAAAATGGCAAAAATGAATAAAAAACAAATCTCAAATAATGTTGCAATTATTGTTGGGCAACAAGAAGAAATGAATGCTGTTCGTGAATGTCAAAAATTAGGAATTAAAATGTTTACTTTAGTTGACACAAACTGTAATCCAAAATTCTCAGATCATATTATTCCAGTAAATGATGATTCGCGTAATTCAATTAAATTTGTTTTAGAGGAAATGTTAACACATATTCGTTTAGCTCAAAAATTACGTCAAAAAGTTTACTTACGTAAAGCAAGAAAATATTCATCATACTCATTTAATTAATCTTTATAAATTTATGTAAATTCTTTGTTTAAAATAAATCTTTGCATAAGTAATCACAAAATTATTTCGAATTGTCAATTTTTATTTTAAAACTTTAATAAATATTTCCAACAAATTTGTCGGAGATATTTAAGAAACCGACTTCTCTAAACAATAACTTGTTTAGAGAAGTGAAATTCTCAATTTAAAAATTGAGGAGCGAAGCTCTCTTCACACTCGTGTGGAGAGGTTTTCATCTGGTCTTTACTGGCGTGCAGACTTGCTAAAGCCAGCGAAGAAAACCTTGCTTCGCCGCCCTGCCCCTACGGGGCAGGGATGGAGCGACGCTCTCTTCACACTCGTGTGGAGAGGTTTCCATCTGGTCTTTACTGGCGTGCAGACTTACAGCCCTAGCGTATCAAGTTTGTACGTTAGTACAAACCGAAGGGGACGCGACCTGGTACAAGACGAAGAGGTTTTCATTTGGTTATCCCGTACCATTCGGTGGTAAACCCTTAATTTTTAAATTGAGAACTTAGTATCTTTGGGGTACGGGAGAGAGCGAAGCTCTCTCCACAGGTAACTGTGGGGAGGACTATTTCTTGCTTTTTATTTTTTATTCATTTCTTTATTTTTTGGAAAAACTAGATTTTCAAAACTATGTCTCAAAATTCGGATTCAAACGAAGTTTCAAACGAAAAAAATCCAGCACAAAATCAACGAAAAAAACAAAAAAAATTAGTTGATATCTCTGGCATTGTTACACATAATTTATCTAACGGGAAATTTCGAGTAAAACTTGAAAATGGTGTTCAAATCATTGCTCATTTATCTGGAAAAATTCGACAAAATCGTATTAAAATTGTAGTTGGAGATACTGTAACAGTCGAATTAAGTCCTTATGATTTAACAAAGGGTCGTATTGTATATCGACAACGTTAATTTTATTTCTTGTGTTGTGTTTACCCCTTCCCCTGACTTAGTAAGGTACGAGTTTACCCCTAAACTTTAGAAGAAGGAATATTTCCCTTACGTGCGGCAAGTCTAGCTTTTCCCCTAAGGGGTAAGGTTTTTACTTGCTTCCTTCCCCTGCTAACGAAAGTAAAGTCTTTACTAACTCTATGTTTAGTAAAGACTTTACTTTCGTTAGCAAGGCAAGACGTGCATCCTGTACAAGCAGCTAAGAAGCGACCTTATACAGGACAATTTAAAATTTGTGGATAAGACTAAGTTTTCAATTGAAGCTATTCGATTTTTATTTAGTTATTTAATTAATTATTTTAATGATTGTTTTTCAAATTTTATTAAGGTAAAATTTGAAAAACAATCAAATTTATAAACTATTTAATAAAACTTAAAAATTCATGTATTTTAATTAATCTATTTTTGATATTTTAAAAATTCTATTTTTTATTTGAATTTTAAAAACTTTCTGTACGTTTCGTAAGGTTTATAGTAGCTTCCCTGATAAAGAAAGTAAAGTCTTTACGTTAGTAAAGATCCGTACAACAAACTCTGACGAAATAAGGTTTTCAATTCATACGGAATCGTTGGCTGCCCGTATCATTTCGTGGTCACCACTGACGAAGAAAAGTTTACTTCGTCGCTTCTTGTACAGGGGCACTAAGGCAGAGAAAGCAAGTCTGCACGCTAGTAAAGACCAGATGAAAATATCAATTTTTAAATTGAGAATTTCATTCCTCTTCACACTCGTGTGGAGAGAATTTCATTCCTGGTGAAGCAAGGTTTCCCAAAGTAAAGACCAGATGAAAACCTCTCCACACTTACGTGTGAAGAGAGCTTCGCTCCTTGCGAAGTAAGGTTTTCTTCGCTGTCGCAGACAAGTCTTTGCGACAGTAAAGACCAGATGAAAACATCAATTTTAAAATTGAGAACTTCGTACCTCTCCGTCCTGTACAGGGTCGCTTTTCCTTCGGTTTATACTAGCTTCCCGTACCCCGAAGGGGTAACCACGGAGTGGTACGGGCAAAACTTGCGTCCTATACAGGGTCGCTAGGGCTGTAAGTCTTGCCTGTACAGGAAGCGACCCTGTACAGGACGTAAAGACATAACTTACGTGTGAAGAGAGCTTCGCTCCTGGCGAAGCAAGGTTTTCTTCGCTGTCGCAGACAAGTCTTTGCGACAGTAAAGACCAGATGAAAACCTCAATTTTAAAAATTGAGAACTTGGTTTATGGGAACGGCAAAACTTGCTAAATTAAAGCAGAGAAAAAATAGAACTCCCTTAATAATTTTTATTTAGATGAATATTTACGTGATTTCTTTTTACAAATTTAGCGTCAGTCAAATCCACATATCAACTTTAATCATTTAAAAAACAATTTTTAGTGTAAAAAATAAAAATTGAAACAATTAGTAATTAAGTAAAAAACTTTTTAAATTTTTTAAATTATGGGTTTACCTTGGTATCGAGTACATACTGTAGTAATTAATGATCCAGGAAGATTAATTTCTGTACACTTAATGCACACTGCTTTAGTAGCAGGATGGGCGGGTTCAATGACACTTTTTGAAATTGCGGTTTTTGACCCATCTGACCCAGTTTTAAATCCTATGTGGCGTCAAGGTATGTTCGTATTACCTTTCATGACACGTTTAGGTGTAACTCAATCATGGGGTGGTTGGACAATTAGTGGTGAAACAGCTACCAACCCTGGAATTTGGAGTTATGAAGGTGTAGCCGCTTCTCACATTATTTTATCAGGCTTATTATTCTTAGCTTCCGTTTGGCACTGGACTTATTGGGATCTTGAGTTATTCCGTGACCCAAGAACAGGAAAAACAGCGCTAGATCTTCCAAAAATTTTCGGAATTCACTTATTCTTATCAGGATTATTATGTTTTGGTTTTGGTGCTTTCCACGTAACTGGTTTATTTGGACCAGGGATTTGGGTTTCTGACCCATATGGTTTAACTGGACACGTTCAACCAGTTGCTCCTTCGTGGGGTGCTGATGGTTTTGATCCATTTAACCCAGGAGGAATTGCTGCTCACCACATTGCGGCCGGAATTTTAGGAGTTTTAGCTGGTCTATTCCACTTATGTGTACGTCCTTCAATTCGTTTATACTTTGGTTTATCAATGGGAAGTATTGAATCTGTATTATCAAGCAGTATTGCTGCTGTTTTCTGGGCAGCATTCGTTGTTGCTGGAACAATGTGGTACGGTTCTGCAGCGACTCCAATTGAATTATTTGGTCCAACACGTTATCAGTGGGACCAAGGTTTCTTCCAACAAGAAATTCAAAAACGAGTTCAAACAAGTGTTGCTGAAGGATCTTCAGTTTCAGATGCTTGGTCAAAAATTCCAGAGAAATTAGCTTTCTATGATTACATCGGAAACAACCCTGCAAAAGGAGGTCTTTTCCGTACTGGAGCTATGAACAGTGGTGATGGTATTGCTGTAGGTTGGTTAGGACACGCCGTTTTCAAAGATAATGAAGGTCGCGATTTATTTGTTCGTCGTATGCCAACTTTCTTTGAAACTTTCCCTGTATTATTAATCGATAAAGATGGAATTGTACGTGCTGACGTTCCTTTCCGTCGTGCTGAATCTAAATACAGTATTGAGCAAGTTGGAGTTTCAGTAACTTTCTATGGTGGTGAATTAGATGGTTTAACATTTACAGATCCAGCAACAGTTAAAAAATATGCACGTAAATCTCAACTTGGTGAAATTTTTGAATTTGATCGTTCAACATTACAATCAGATGGTGTTTTCCGTAGCAGCCCTCGTGGTTGGTTTACTTTCGGACACGTTTGTTTTGCATTATTATTCTTCTTTGGTCACATTTGGCACGGAGCTCGTACGATTTTCCGTGACGTATTTGCCGGAATTGACGATGATTTAAACGAACAACTTGAATTCGGAAAATACAAAAAACTTGGTGATACAAGTTCAGTTCGTGAAGCTTTCTAAGCTTTTCCCCTATTCAAGAATATTTTCGTATTTCATTTTTTATTTCTAAAGCAAAAATAAAAAATGAAAAATTATTTTTCTATATTTTCAATTTTTTATTTAAAGTTGAAAATATAGAAATAAAAAGAATGATATTCAAATATTTGAATCAAATTTCAAGTTTATTTTTTATCGAATAAGATTTCATTACCCTAATATCCAAAACAAATTTCTTAGAATCACAAAAAACGAGTCACGGAATTTTTTTTTCACACTTAAGTGTGACTAGGTTTTCTACATCAATTACGAGCCGGTAAAAAAAATAAATTTTTACATGGTTCGTATAGAATTGTATCAGATGAAATGAGACACTCTTTGTACTAAAATACAAAGGGGTTTATTATGTCTCTTGTATTTTTTTAAAATACAGCTTTATTAAAAATTAAACTTTTGATTCTATAAGACTAAGATGGAACTGGATTTTATCCAAGTAAAAAGAATTTTAGCAAATCAAAAATTTCTTACAAATTTGTTGATGTATTCTTTTTTTGTAAAATTTCTCAATTCAAAAATTGAGAATTTCATTCCATCCCTTCCATCCCGTACGGTCGGCGAAGCAAGGTTTTCGACTAGCGTAAAGCAAGTCTTTACGCTAGTAAAGACCCATAAGGGATTGCTGTCGCAGACAAGTCTTTGCGACGGTAAAGACCAGATGAAAACCTCAATTTTTTTTATTGAGAATTTCATTGCTTTCCACGTACTAATGTGTGGAGAGAACCTCGTTTAAATATTTTACAACTGAAAGTTTCATTTATTTTGGTTCGTTAGAAGTTTGCAGGAATTGCTCTGAATTTAAAAAAATGAAAAATCAAACTTAAATTTTATGGAAGCTTTAGTTTACACATTTTTACTAATTGGAACTTTAGGAATTATCTTTTTCTCAATTTTCTTTAGAGAACCACCTCGTATGTTAAAATAACACATTTATATTCATTATAGCTAAAGTGAAATTTGAATTCACTTTAGCTATTTTATTTAAACCATATATTCGAAATTCATCGATATGGAAAATCTTTTTTATCGAAAAACCTATCTTTAGAAATACATACTTTTCAGTACAAACTTATTCGAATTCTTATAATAAAATAAAAAGAGAAAAAAGTCGTACCTTTTAACCCATGTTAAAAGACAGGAAGTCTTTAAGCTAAAGGAAACAACTTTGAAATTAAACAATTTCAAAATTTAACACTTTGCGATTCATTTTTGATTTTTATTCGCTGTTTAAATAATAAACAGAATCAGATAAAAAGATCAAAAAATTAATCTTCGTGTTCTTCAAAAGGATCTCTAAGTTTTTTAGACGGAGGTCCAAAACTTACATAAACGGAATACCCAGTTGCACTTAATAAAAGAAACCCTAAAAAAAAGGTAAAGAAAAAAGCTGGACTATCCATATTCACAAAATTTATATTTTTATTATTCTCCTTTTTAGATATTACAGAAAGTAAAAAAAAATTGAAACCAAAAAATTTATGGCAACAGGAACAACTTCTAAAGTGAAATCAAGTTCGGCAAGAGATGCATTCCAAGAACCTGGAATTGTAACTCCATTAGGGACACTTTTAAGACCTTTAAACTCAGAAGCAGGGAAAGTTTTACCTGGTTGGGGAACAACTGTTTTAATGGGTGTTTTTATCCTTCTTTTCGCTGCATTCTTATTAATTATTTTAGAAATTTATAACAGTTCTCTAATTTTAGATGACGTAACTATGAGTTGGGAAACTCTAGCTTCATAAAAAGACAAATTTGGTCAAAATTGTTTTTTTTAGTTTTATATCTTTTCTTTAGATAAAGCGAAAAAATCAAATTTGCGCTCTTAACAGTCTTTTTAGAACTTAGGATGCAGAAAACCATCTAAATACGAATATTCGATACAAGTGAATAATATTTTTATAAATTTTCAATTTGTAAAAGAAAAAAGTAAAGGTTTTCGAATAAAGATTTTGTATGAAAACACCACATATAAAAATAGTCGATATTATAGAAAAAAATCTACTTAGTTCGATGCTGAACTTGCGGATTTGTATTTTAAAATTCAAGCCCTGAATAACTTAGGCTTAACGTATATCGTTTCTTCATCTCAAAAAGATTCAGATGTCAAGGCAAATTTAAAGTTTAAATTTTGTCTTAAATTTTAAAAAAATATACAATTCAAGTGAGTCGTGAAATACGATTTCAAATTTACTTTATTAATTGAAGGATTCTTTGTGAACTCTATGGCTTTTATTTTAGCAAAATTACCTGAAGCTTATGCTCCTTTTGACCCTATTGTTGATATCTTACCTGTTATTCCTGTATTATTCTTACTATTAGCTTTTGTTTGGCAAGCTTCAGTAAGTTTTAGATAATTCGATTCTATTCTAAATGTTTTTATAAGTTTAAATTGTTAAACTTATAAAAACATTTATTTCAAATTTTATTTTCAAAATTGAGTAAGAATCTACACATTTGATATTTTTTATTTTTCCCTAGAGTTTTTGAATCTTAATTGTATAGTAGAAAAATTCATTTTAAAATTTTTTCCAAGTAAAAAACGGACCCTTTGGTAAAAGTTGTTTGTTTATTTTTCATTATTTCTTTAGAAAAATAAATAAGTTTTCTCAATTGTTTATGGATTTCGATTGAATGAAAGAGCAGGTATAACCAATGACTCTTTCATTCAATCGAAATTTTACGAAATTTTATTTGTCTTGTAAATCACTTGGTTCAGTTAATACTGAAGAGTCCGTTTCGTCTGTTTTCAGCACATATTTTGCTAAAAAGATTGCTCTTGTTGCCTGTTTTACAACTTTTTGTTTCCAAGTGTTTTTTCTTAAGTTTTTCTTTGATTTTGAAGTACGTTTTTGTTAACCTAAAACACGTGAATAATTTTGTATAAATATTTCCTCACATTGTGTTTATTGTGTTTATTGTGTTTCGGCTTTAAAACCCTACATGTTATTTTCAATATCTTAGGGCTTTTTTTACTATATGTTAAAAAGAAAAAATCGGATTTTTTATTGTCTTAAAAATAGAAAAAACTTCTACTGGTTCAAAACGTTTTTTCATAATGTTATAATGAAAAAACGTTTTGAACATTTGTTTTATATTTAAGCATTTTTGTGAATTGTTAAAACAAAATCTAAAAAAGCGTCAGGATCGCAGATTGATAACTGCGCTAAAACTTTACGATTTAATTGAATTGATGAATTTTTCATAGAATAAATAAATTCACTGTAATTCATTCCATATCGGCGTACTGCGGCGTTTACACGTGCAATCCAAACACGTCTAAAATCACGCTTTTTTTTACGGCGATTCATATATGAATAGCGTAAAGCTTTCATATTTTGTTGATTTGCAGTACGGAATAAAAGCGATGCTGCTCCACGGAAACCTTTTGTCATTTTTAAAACTTTTTTATGTTTTTTACGTAATACATTTCCACGTTTTACTCGAGTCATTTTTTCTCCTTTTTGTTCAAAAAATCAAGTGACAAAATATATGACTTTAGGTGAATTTTAAATAAAAAAGTTTATTTTTTTTTAACAGACACACTTTACTGTGACAATATTTTTTATCTGCTCTTTACGCTAGTCAATAGTATATAAAAACTTATTTTGATTCTTGATAATTTTATGGAGTTGTGCTTCTAAAATAATAAATATTTATAAAATAATATTAGCATAAGATAAATGGAAAATCGAGTGCTAAATAGGCAAGCAAAATTTGAACAAAAGTCTATATAATAAGTTATGACAAAAGTTATGTAAGATAGACTTAAAAAAAGAAAATTAAGCTTATGGTTTCTATAAAAAAATAGTCAAAAATTCGAAGTCAATATTTATCAAATTCAAAATATTTTGAATTCTTTCATTGGTTTTATTTTTAAGCATTTTTCATCTTTCTATGTTAAATCATATAATATATAAATACTATATTTCCCACGGATAGATTTTTATAGGATCGACAAGAATTATGAACTTTTTTATAAATGGTTCCACAAACTGAAACAAGAGCAGGTGCTGGGTTTAAAGCAGGTGTTAAAGACTACCGTCTTACTTACTACACTCCAGATTACGTTGTAAAAGATACTGATATTTTAGCTGCATTCCGTATGACTCCACAACCAGGTGTTCCACCTGAAGAGTGTGGTGCTGCCGTTGCTGCTGAATCATCAACAGGTACTTGGACAACTGTATGGACGGATGGTTTAACTAGTTTAGACCGTTACAAAGGACGTTGTTATGATATCGAACCGGTACCGGGTGAAGAAAACCAGTACATCGCGTACATTGCATACCCAATCGACTTATTCGAGGAAGGTTCTGTAACAAACTTATTCACTTCAATTGTAGGTAACGTATTTGGTTTCAAAGCTTTACGTGCATTACGTCTTGAAGATCTTCGTATTCCTCCAGCTTACGTTAAAACATTCTCTGGACCTCCACACGGGATTCAGGTTGAGCGTGACAAATTAAACAAATACGGGCGTGGTTTATTAGGTTGTACAATTAAGCCGAAATTAGGTTTATCAGCTAAAAACTACGGACGTGCTTGTTACGAGTGTTTACGTGGTGGTTTAGACTTTACTAAAGATGATGAAAACGTTAACTCACAACCATTCATGCGTTGGAGAGACCGTTTCTTATTCGTAGCTGAAGCTATTTACAAATCACAAGCTGAAACTGGTGAAATTAAAGGTCACTACTTAAACGCGACTGCAGCAACTTGTGAAGAGATGATGAAACGTGCTGAGTGTGCGAAAGACTTCGGGGTGCCGATTATTATGCATGACTACTTAACTGGTGGTTTCACTGCTAACACTTCTTTATCTAACTACTGTCGTGATCACGGTTTATTATTACACATTCACCGTGCTATGCACGCTGTAATTGACCGTCAAAGAAACCACGGTATTCACTTCCGTGTTCTTGCTAAAGCATTACGTTTATCTGGAGGTGACCACTTACACTCTGGAACGGTTGTAGGTAAATTAGAAGGTGAACGTGAAGTAACATTAGGTTTCGTTGATTTAATGCGTGACGATTACATTGAAAAAGATCGTAGTCGTGGTATTTACTTCACTCAAGACTGGTGTTCATTAGCTGGTACAATCCCAGTAGCATCTGGTGGTATTCACGTATGGCACATGCCAGCGTTAGTTGAAATCTTCGGTGATGACGCTTGTTTACAATTCGGTGGTGGAACACTTGGGCACCCATGGGGTAACGCACCAGGAGCCGCTGCAAACCGTGTTGCTTTAGAAGCATGTACTCAAGCTCGTAACGAAGGTCGTGACCTTGCTCGTGAAGGTGGAGATATTATCCGCTCAGCTTGTAAATGGAGTCCTGAATTAGCTGCTGCATGTGAAGTATGGAAAGAAATTAAATTCGAATTCGAAACTATCGATAAACTTTAATTTTTTATTTTTTATTATGTTTGTATTGGTAATTTTTTTACCAAATACAAACATAATAACAATTATCAATTTTTAAACTTCAAAAATTTATTAAAACAAAGCTCTAGTACTTGCAAATTTTAAAATTTTGAATATAATAAAAGGTAGTGGATTGTCTCAAGATTCATAAAAAATACTCACTAGCATTAAAGATCTTTAAGCTAGTAAAATTAAAAATGGGGGTCGATGCCCGAGTGGTTAATGGGGGCGGATTGTAAATCCGCTGGTTACGCCTACGTTGGTTCGAATCCGACTCGACCCAAAATTTCTTTTTATTTATAAATAAATAAAAAATTGAATTCAAATAATAGACTTCAGTATTTCAAATCTTATTGTTTTTAAAGTTATAAATTTTCAATCATAAATTAATTTACCAATAACATATTCAAATTTTCGAATTTAAATGGAAAACTCAAAAAAATCAATGCCTTTTTAAGGTTTCTACATCTACTTTAGAGAAAAATAAAATCGCTCTTTAATAAGCTTATAGTTCCTAACTTCTTATACGGATTACAACTATGAGTATAATTCGACGGTATTGTAAAAAAACTTTAAAGATTTTTTATAGAATAAACTAAAAAAATTTTATGTAGCAGCGTTGTAAAAATAAATTTATTAAGAAGTCAAATAAATCTTTGAAAACAGTTTAAGTCATTATTTTTCTTTAAGTTGAATTTTAAAATAAATATAATTTTTATGAATATTTCAATTTAAATTTGAATCTTAATTCCTTTAAAATTTTCAGATATTTTTTTGAACTTTTGAGTAATTTTTTATTAAATAAAAAATAGAAGGAAACTCTATTATGGCAAGACAGACTCGTAAAACATTACCAAATAAATTAAAACGTCGTATTTATAGAGGTGTGGTTCATATTCAAGCAGGTCATCACAACACAATTATTACAATTACAAATATTCGTGGAGATGTGCTTTGTTGGAGTTCAGCAGGAGCATGTGGATTTAAAGGAAAACGTAAATCAACTTCATTTGCCGCGAAAAAAGCCGCAGAAACAGCGGCTAAAAAATCTCGTGATTTTTCAATGAAAGAAGCAAAAGTTTTAGTGACAGGTCCAGGGCAAGGAAGAGAAACAGCAATTCGAGAAATTTTTAAAGCTGGAATTAAAGTAAATGTTATTCGTGAAAAAACAGGTGTGCCTCATAACGGTTGCCGTCCTCCGAAAAAACGTCGTGTTTAATTCGAATTTTTTTGCATTTTTAAATACTTAAAATTTTATAAAATTTCAAACATATAAAATTTTAAGTATTTTTTTTAAATTAATGATTTTTCCATCAAATATTCTTCATAAATGAAATTTTCGATTTAAAAATTGAGGTTTTCATCTGGTCTTTACTGTCGCAAAGACTTGTCTGCGACAGCGAAGAAAACCTTGCTTCGCCAGGAGCGAAGCTCTCTTCACACGTAAGTGTGGAGAGGTTTTCATCTGGTCTTTACAGTCGCAAA